>ASRM01000116.1_pt1 | contig 14888 bp, 14 predicted proteins | sample 693238 | NCBI WGS metagenome assembly ASRM01 (sample SAMN02169242, study PRJNA158439) | bioreactor metagenome | isolation source: day 74 sample from continuous culture bioreactor inoculated with sediment... | place: Germany: Bremen
ACTGAGCTTGAAGAGATTACCTTATTGGTGCCAAACATTGCTGACGACTCAGTACCTACAGGCAAAGATGAAGACGAAAACGTGGAAATTTCACGTTGGGGTGAGCCGAAAAGCTACGATTTTGAACTGAAAGATCATGTCGATTTGGGTGAAATGGGTGACGGTTTGGATTTTGCCAGTGCGGTAAAAATCTCCGGTTCTCGTTTTATTGTAATGAAAGGCCAGTTTGCTCGCCTGCACCGTGCTATCGCCCAGTTCATGCTGGATCTTCACACCGAAGAGCACGGTTATACAGAAATGTATGTGCCATACCTGGTGAATAAAGACAGCTTGTACGGTACAGGGCAGTTGCCTAAATTTGGTGAAGACCTGTTCCATACGCAACCTGCGACGGAAGAAGGCGTAGGCATGTCACTGATCCCGACAGCGGAAGTGCCAGTGACAAACATGGTACGTGACACGATTACCGATGAAGCGGATCTCCCGCTTAAAATGACGGCTCATACACCTTGTTTCCGTTCAGAAGCAGGGTCTTACGGACGAGATACCCGTGGTTTGATTCGTATGCACCAATTCGACAAAGTTGAGCTGGTACAGATCACTAAGCCAGAAGACTCAATGGATGCGCTTGAAGAGCTAACAGGTCACGCAGAAAAAGTACTTCAGCTACTAGATTTGCCTTATAGAAAAGTTATTTTATGTACGGGTGATATGGGCTTTGGTGCTCGCAAGACTTACGATTTGGAAGTCTGGGTTCCGGCACAAGAGACGTATCGTGAGATCTCTTCTTGTTCAAATATGTGGGATTTTCAGGCCCGTCGCATGCAAGCGCGTTTCCGTCGTAAAGGCGAGAAGAAACCAGAACTTGTGCATACACTGAATGGCTCAGGTCTAGCGGTTGGTCGTACTATGGTTGCTATTCTGGAAAACTTCCAGCAAGCAGATGGTCGCATCGAGATCCCAGAAGTACTTCGCAAGTATATGGGTGACCGTACTCATATAGGTTAATTCGCACAAGGCATTCAGGATAACTTAAATGTTTTTCTGGGTGCACTTTCTGGATGACAGAAGTATGTTATTCAGAAAGTTTTGTGCAAATCGACACCGTCATTCCAGAAATTTGGAACAAATTATCTGGAATCTATTCTGGCGTTATTCTAGAGCTAATCCAGATCCTGAATAGCTGCTGACGCAGCTTTCAGGATGACATATGACGCAGCTTTCAGGACGTCAGGGGTGCTTTGCTTGATGCGGATGGAAGGTTGATAGCCGTCGCTCATTGTTAGTACTAATTAGTATCAGTCGTCAGTTGAAAGCAACGCTCATCCAGCAAAGCACTTTCAATAGCGTGTATCAATGCCTCAATATGAGCGGGCTCGCTGATAAAAGGCGGCATAATATAGATAAGTTTGCCAAAGGGCCTAATCCATACGCCTTGTTCGACAAACTTTGCTTGTATGACTTCCATATTTACCGGGTGATGCGTTTCAACTACACCTATCGCTCCCAACCACCGAGTATCTTTCACTAAATCATATTGATTCAACTTAGATAGTTGCTCAGAAAAAATCTGTTCAATTTTCTTAGTCTGTTGTTTCCAATCTCCGGTTTGAATAAGCTCTAAACTGGCGTTGGCAACAGCGCAGGCTAATGGGTTGCCCATGAAGGTTGGTCCATGCATAAAACAACCCGCTTCACCGCCACATACGGTATCTGCTACGTCTTTACTGGCAAGTGTTGCAGAAAGAGTCATGTACCCTCCGGTAATGGCTTTACCAACGCACATTATATCGGGTTGAACACCGGCGTGTTCGCAAGCAAATAATTTTCCGGTTCGACCAAATCCTGTCGCTATTTCATCAAGGATGAGCAAAATCCCAAATTCGTCGCATAAGTTTCTAACCTGTTTCAAAAATTCCGGATGATAAATACGCATTCCACCGGCTCCCTGAACGATAGGCTCAAGGATCACACCTGCAATACTCTGGTGGTTTTGGCTCAATTTCTGTCTGAAGTCGTCAATTTCGGAATCATCCCATTCTTGTGAGAACCCCTTTGTTGGTGAATCTGCAAATATATGTTCAGGCAAGAAACCTTTGTACAAACTGTGCATTGAGTTGTCGGGGTCTGTTACGGACATTGCTGCAAAGGTATCGCCATGATATCCATTGCGTAAGGTTAGAAATTTAGATCTCTGTTCTCCTTTGGCATGCCAATACTGAAGTGCCATTTTCAAACTGACCTCTACGGCAACCGACCCTGAGTCGGCTAAAAAAACGTGTTCTAGGTTGGAGGGAACAATACTTAACAATTTTTTACATAGGTCGATAGCTGGCTGATGTGTTATTCCGCCAAACATAACATGGGACATTTTGTTTATTTGATCGTGAGCAGCCTGATTTAAATGTGGGTGGTTATAGCCATGGATCGTGGACCACCAAGAAGACATGCCGTCGACCAATTTTTCTCCCGTATCTAGTTCAAGATAGACTCCCTCGGCACTACTGACTGGATAACAGGTTAATGGTTGAAGTGTGGAAGTGTAAGGGTGCCAAATGTGTTGTTGATCAAATTTTAAGTCCATAATGCGCCTAATGGTTATTTTTTGTTCAATTGTAAACTTTAATTTATTTACTTTTGTTGACAGTCTAAAGCTTGTCAGTAGACTAGCCAAGAAATAAAAAAACAATTAAAGGATCGACACGTGGAAGTTCGTCATAACTGGACAGTAGAAGAAGTACGCGCATTATTAGACAAGCCATTTATGGACCTTATGTTTGAAGCGCAGCTGGTTCATCGTCAATTTCAGCAGCACAATTACGTACAGGTGAGTACTTTACTATCAATAAAGACAGGTGCTTGTCCGGAAGATTGTAAGTATTGCCCGCAAAGTGCCCATTATAGAACAGATGTAGATCGTGAACGTTTGATGGAAGTTGAGCGTGTTTTAGAAGCCGCTGACAAAGCGAGAAACTCCGGTTCAACACGTTTTTGTATGGGAGCCGCGTGGAAAAACCCTAAAGAGCGCGATATGCCATATTTGCTAGATATGATTAAAGGCGTGAAGGACATGGGTTTAGAAACCTGTATGACCCTTGGTATGCTAACGCCAGATCAGGCTGATGAACTGGCAGGTGCTGGGCTGGACTACTATAACCACAACCTTGATACCTCGCCCGAGTTCTACGGCAAGATCATTACTACTCGAACTTACCAAGATCGTTTAGATACTCTTTCTCACGTGCGTGATGCGGGTATGAAGATCTGCTCCGGTGGCATTATTGGCATGGGTGAAAGTGTTAGTGATCGTGCGAGCCTGTTTGTTGAATTAGCGAACTTACCGACACACCCAGAAAGTGTACCAATTAACATGTTGGTAAAAGTGAAAGGAACACCGCTTGAAGAGGTGGATGATGTTGATCCGTTTGATTTTGTAAAATTAATCGCCATCGCCAGAATTATGATGCCAGAATCTGCCGTTAGGCTTTCCGCTGGTCGCGAAGATATGAATGAACAGATGCAGACACTCTGTTTTATGGCTGGAGCCAACTCTATTTTCTATGGCTGTAAGCTGCTAACTACACCGAACCCAGATGAAGATAGTGATATGAAGCTGTTTAAGACTCTAGGAATTAATAGTGTTGAAGTGAGCCAGAAGCCTGATGAAGTTCAAGAAAATGAACTTCTGGACCAAGTGGTAGAAAGAGTCGCTGCTCGTCCGACAAAAGATGACCTATTCTACGATGCCAGCGTTTAGTGCCAGAATAAATGCCGCTTTAGACAAGCGCAAAGACTCAGGCCTTGAACGTAATCTGATTGCTTTAGAAGGAGCTAATCAGGTTACGTTTAACGTTGCTGATAAATCCTATATCAATTTTTCCAGCAACGATTATATGGGCCTGGCGAGTTCTGATGAGCTTGCCAAAGCCTGGCAACGAGGCATTGATAAATACGGTTCGGGCAGTGGCGCATCTCCACTTGTTACCGGTTTTTCTTCGGCTCATAAGCAGCTGGAAGAGACACTGTGTGATTGGCTGGGTTATAAAAAAGCCATTCTCTTTAGCTCGGGATTTAGTGCAAATCAGGCCGTGCTATTTTCTCTTCTGGATAAGCGGGATTTGTTAATTCAAGACAAGCTGAACCATGCTTCTCTTATTGAGGCTGGAATGTTATCTCCAGCTTCGATGAAACGTTTCCGACATAATAATGTAAAACACTTGTCTGAACTTTTGAAAGACTCATCAGCGCTGGTCGTCACTGAAAGTGTTTTTAGCATGGATGGTGATATTGCCCCCGTTCAAGACATCGCAAAAGCGTGTTCTATCTCGGACAGCTGGCTTATGGTCGATGATGCTCATGGTATCGGAGTTCTTGGGAATCATGGGGAAGGATGCCTTTCGCTGACAGATATTAAACCGCAAATGCTAATCGTTACATTTGGTAAAGCGTTTGGTCTTTCCGGTGCTGCTGTACTTTGTGATGATAAAATTGGGGATTATTTGACTCAGTTTGCTCGTCACCATGTCTACTCAACCGCTTTGCCGCCTTCTCAGGCCTATGCGTTGACTCATGCAGCTACAATGCTCAAAAGCCAAAGTTGGCGAAGAGAGCATTTATCTGAGTTAACCGCGACTTATGACGAGGTGCTTGCCGGTCATGAAGGGTTCGTTAAAACGGACACTCCAATCAAGCCGTTTATCTGTGGTCCGGTCGAGAAAACCATGTCTATGTCGAATTCTTTAAAGCAACAAGGTTTTTGGGTGACGCCGATTCGTCCACCAACGGTTGCTAAAGACAGAAGTCGAATTCGAATTACTCTGACTGCGAATCATACGCACAAACAGGTGCATGATTTGGCAACCAATATTATCAAAACTCAAGAGATGTAGTCCGTGAGCTGTATTATTTCTACTCAAACTAATCGAAAAACGGCCATTGCTGATGCATTTAGCAAAGCGGCTAGTATCTATGATGGTCATGCTCAATTTCAAAGGGATGTCGGATCTGAGTTGCTTGCACTAATGCCCGAGCGCTTGGATGGACTTAGAGTCTTGGATATTGGTTGTGGCACAGGGTTCTTCTCGGAGCGATTAGCGGAAAAGGGCGCTTTTGTTATTGCCGCTGATTTATCATCAGAAATGTTAAAGCAGGCCAAAAATCGGTGTGCAGATAAGGTCGCAGGATATCAAGAGGCAGATGCAGAGGCGTTACCTTTTGCTGATGATAGCTTTGATTTTGTGTTTTCTAGTTTAGCATTGCAGTGGTGTTGCGACTTGTCTGTGCCTTTGAAAGAGTTACAGAGGGTGACAAAGCCAGCGGGTAGAATTTATTTTTCTACATTAATGGATGGTTCTCTACATGAGTTAAAAGTGGCGTGGTCGAAAATTGACACATATCAACACGTCAACAATTTTTTAACAAATAACCAAATAAATATTGCGTTAGCGCAATCTGGTTCAACAAACCATCAACTAGACTTACGTTCAATTCAGCTTTGGTATTCAACCGCCTTTCAGTTGATGAGAGATTTAAAAGGTATAGGTGCAACGCACGTTGGCGATCGTTCACACGGTTTAACCAAGCGTAGTACCCTTTTACAAGTTGAAAATGAATATCAAATTTTTAAGAACGAGAAAGATTTATTACCTGCCACTTATCAGGTATGTCTGGGGATAATTAATCTATGATTGATACTTTTTTTATTGCAGGTACAGATACAGAAGTTGGTAAAACCGTTGTATCAAAAGCAATATTGCAAGCTTTAGCTGCACATGGCTTAACCACGATAGGATATAAACCCGTTGCTGCGGGGTGCAAAGAAACGGATGACGGATTGAAAAATTCTGATGCTCTTCATCTTCAGGAGGCAGCAACAAAAGATATTGTTTATGATGATGTTAATCCTTATGCATTGTTAAATCCTACGTCTCCTCATATTGCGGCAAAGCAAGATGGGGTGAACATTGAGTACTCTGTACTCAGTGATAAATTGGAGGAGCATAAAAAATCTGCCGATGTGGTCCTGGTAGAGGGTGCTGGTGGCTGGCGAGTTCCTATCTCGGATGATGAATGCTTGTCTAGCTGGGTACAGAAAGAAAAAATGCCCGTAGTATTAGTCGTAGGGATCAAGTTAGGCTGTTTAAGCCATGCAATGTTGTCTGTTGAAGCGATTCAAAATGACGGGCTGGAAATTATCGGCTGGGCAGCTAACCGAATTAATCCGGGAACAGAGAACTACGCTGATATCATCAAAATGCTGGAAGAGAAAATCCCTGCGCCAAAGCTTGGTGAAATACCTTATGTACCAAGTGTGAAAAGACGTGATATCGGAAAATATATGAATGTATCAGCGATACTTAACGGTTAATTTGAAGCTTAGCTATATTATAAAAAATACTAAGCTATTGCTCTCACTGTGAAATAGAAATATAACTTAGAACGATGGTAGCAGGTTAACTACGTAAAAAAGGGTTGCTCTTAGCAACCCTTTTGTTTATTTTTCTGCTGTGTCGCCTAATAACGTTTGTTGGGTATTATTAACCTGCCGTTGAATATTGTGATATTCGCTGAGCCCTAGTTGCTCTTTTGCTTGTTCTTCTGTAATTCCTAGGTGGCAGCGTAATAAGTCAATTGCCATTTGATAGTTGCTTTCCTCAGCCATGATTTATTCCTTTAATAAAAACGAGCTAATATCAGTGTATGCGCAGAATGTACGGCGAAGTTAGGCACTACTCAATACGACCTTGGTCTAATTTGAGAGTAAGCGGTTGTTATTGAGTACATCTGTGTATCAATATCGTTAGACTATGCTTTCAAAACAGACACATTATTAACCTAGTTACATATATGGTTAGTAGAAAAAAGAGACAGAAATGTTTCAATTTCTTACTCAACCTTGTAATCCAGATTTTTGACTATACATTTGAGGATGTATCCGTTAAATAAGAACGGAGCATAAAATTATAATTAGAGAAAGTACTTATACTCAGATAAACTCGCTGCACTCAGCGCTTTGAGGCTATTTGGGTATTTAAAGGGAGAGGTAAAATGAAACGTGTCATGCTTTTTTTAGCGACGAACTTAGCCGTCGTTTTTGTATTGAGTATTGTCCTTAATATTATTTATGCAACGACGGGGCTTCAACCCGGAAGTTTAAGTGGTCTGTTACTCTTGGCTGCGGTATTTGGCTTTGGTGGCTCTATTATATCGCTGTTGCTGTCGAAAAAAATGGCACTGCGCTCTGTGGGAGGCCAGGTTATTGAAAGCCCGAGGAATGAGACAGAGCATTGGTTGCTGGAAACTGTGTCTCGTCAAGCTCAGCAAGCGGGAATAGGTATGCCGACAGTCGCTATCTATGATGCTGCGGATATCAATGCGTTTGCAACCGGAGCAAAACGAAATGATTCACTGGTAGCTGTCTCAACCGGTTTACTCAGAAACATGACTCGTGATGAAGCAGAAGCGGTATTGGCTCATGAGGTAAGCCATATCTCTAATGGCGACATGGTAACCATGACATTGATGCAAGGGGTTGTGAATACGTTTGTAATCTTCATATCCCGGTTTATTGCCAATATTGTTTCTTCAGGCGACAGAGAGGAGGGCGAAGGCTCCAATATGATGCTGTATTTTGCAGTTTCATTTTTCCTTGAAATGGTTTTAGGTTTCTTAGCCAGCTTCATCACAATGTGGTATAGCCGTCATCGAGAATTTCATGCAGATGCCGGTGCCGCAAGTTTAGTGGGTAAACAGAAAATGATTGCCGCACTTGAACGCCTTAAGGTTAGCCACGAGCCTCAACTAGAAGGATCTATGATGGCTTTTGGTATCAATGGTAAATCGACCATGATGCAACTACTGATGAGTCACCCGCCGTTGGATAAACGTATTGATGCCCTAAGAAACAGTTAATTTATTGTTTTAAAAAGGCTTGGTTATCCAAGCCTTTGCTTTTACTCAACAGTTCTTACACTGATGATTTTACTATTTACGTAATTTTCTGTTCATATCTTCCCTGATAACACTGCAATAAATTGCCTCATACATAACAACATATCTGCTTTGACTTGATTTTACCGTTCTGGTTGATTGGTATTGGACGTAATTGTTTGAATCACAGTCGAAAAATCATCCCTAGAAAACTAGGTATAAAAATTGCTCGAATGTAGGTAATGACTACAGGCGGGAGATTATTATGAAATGGTTCATAGGCATGTTTTTAATTTTCGTATGGCATTCAATAGCACTGGCATCAGCCCCTAACTGGCAAGACGAAACGAAATGGGAAAATTGGCCAACGGTCGGTAAAGCAAGCTTAAGCTGGTTGTTTCTCAGTCTCTTTAAATCAGAGTTAAAAACGCCTTCAGGTAGTTATGAAGAGTCGGCAGATATTACCCCGCACCCAATGGCGCTATCTATCGTTTATCAAAGAGATATTACCAAAGACCAGTTAATAGCGGCGACAAAAAAACAGTGGCAAAAGCTAGGTTATGATAAAAGACGTCAAGAGCAGTGGGTTATTGAGTTGGAATCCATTTATATTAGTGTTCAGCAAGGTGAAAGACTAGTCTACATAACTAATGGCGTGAATGGAGAGTTTCATTTTTACAAAAATAATAAGCAGGAAGAAATGCTGGGAAAAATTACCAATGAATCTTTAAATGATGCCTTTTTGTCTATTTGGTTATCACCAAGCACGGAATACCCATCACATAGAGCGAGCTTAATTGGCTTAAAAAAATAGAGCCTAATCTAACGTAGGTTTTAATTTGCGTTGTAAGTCTTGTTTGACAATGTCCATGGCTTGAATAGCCACTTGAGGGTCAATATCGTTCGATTCGAGAAGATAGATTAAATCAACGGCCAGTTTGATCTCTTCGGGTGCGTTTTCTAAGGGATTTTGTTTCTGGTTAGTCATTATTCTTTTCTCTTTGTTCAATCTCTGATTCGATGGCTAATTTTGCTTTTTGGCAACGGATTAAACGCTGTTCAGTCAAAATAAAGCTCTTGTTCGCACGCTCCTTATCTTGTTTTGATGCAAGATTCCAGGCATTTTCTTTTTCGCGCACCATCTCTGATAGCCGCCGTTCCCATTCGGTATGTTGGATAAGTTCTTGATATAGAGCTTTTAGTGACGTTTTTTGTTGAGCATAACCTGACAGTTCTGTCTCTCTTAATTGGACGGTGGCCAGTTCTCGCTGGATAGCGTTTATCTGATTGATTAAATGATTAGAAAGGTGCTCAATCCGCTCAAGGTTCTCAGTTCCCCGAGATTGTTCAGTAAGCAAATTTTTATAGGTAGACATAGCCTCTTTTGCACAGGGTAGTAACGAACGAGCTTTACACTTAAATAAGCGTCTATCAAATAAGGCCTGAGTATTTTTCCCGCGTTGGTCATCCAACTCTTTGGCTTCAATTAGTAGTTGTTCAATATGCTTTTTCAGCTGTTTTTTATTACTCATAGAAACCAAGCATCATAAGTCAGCTTAATTGCCATAATACTAACAACGGTAACAAAAACCGGACGAATGAACTTTGCACCAAAACGAATTGCAGAATGAGCCCCAACGTAAGCGCCAATCATCAGGCAAACACCCATGGTTAAACCGAGCACCCAGTTGATGTGACCGAGCAAAGCAAAAGTAACCAGAGAGGTGAAGTTACTGGTGAAGTTCATGGCTTTAGACAGGCCTGAGGCCAGTAAAATATTGAGTCGATAGATAGCCATACTGCTGACCATCCAAAATGCGCCTGTACCAGGCCCCGCGACACCATCATAAAAACCGAGAGTAAGCCCTTGAACCCATTGTATCCGGGTAAGCTTTTTGCAGCGTTTTGGTAGTACGTTACTGGTTGTTTTTGGTGATTTTTGAAAAATGGTATAGATCGCTGTCGCCAATACAATTAGCGGTAATGCCTTTTCTAGCCATTCAGTGCTTATTATATCAACAACTAAAGTACCCAAAGTTGCACCTAATAAAGTGGCAAAAAAAGCCGAAATCCATAATTCGGGGCTAAAGAGCCGTTTCCGGTAAAACGTAATGGCTGCTGTTGACGAAGCAAAACTGGCCGCTAACTTATTTGTACCTAATGCAATATGAGGAGGCAGACCTATGGATAGCAGGGTAGGGATGGTTAGCATTCCGCCGCCACCGGCAACTGCATCTATAAATCCAGCCGCAAAAGCGACTAAGGCTAATATAACCAACATCGTTGGTTCAATCATTTCCATAAATGTTCCGTTACTTATACCAATGCCAGTAATCAGTTAATTACTGGCATTGGTATTAATGAGCTTTAATAGCCGAATAGTGATTATTAATATGAATATTCGGATTTATTCAATTATGCGTTTAAAAGGAGGTAATGAGTCAAGTAAAAGCTTGCCGTACCTTTTGCTTACCACTCTGCGATCCAAGATGACGACTTTACCAGAATCTTCTTCTGTACGCAGCAGTCGTCCGACGGATTGAATCAGTTTTTTACTCGCCTCTGGGACTGCGATTTGCATAAAAGGGTTGCCCCCTTTCAGCTCTATGTATTCAGCGTGCGCTTGTTCTACTGGCGAAGTAGGTACAGCAAATGGTATTTTAGTAATAATCAGATTTTTAAGAAGGTCTCTGGGCAAGTCCAAACCTTCAGAAAAGCTGCCAGTACCGAATAAAATACTGGTTTTACCACACTGAATTAAGGTCTTGTGTTTTTTTAGTATCTCTCCACGAGACTCTTTTCCTTGGATCTGCAGCGCCCAACCTTTTTTGACGAAGAGTGGTGAAAGTACTTCGGCAACTTGGTTCATCTGCCAATAAGAAGAAAACAAAATCAGGTTCGCACTATCGGTTTCAATGAGGTCAGGTAACAACTCGCTGAGATAATCAGTGAATTGCGGTGCTTGTGGCTCATACTTCATTTTAGGAACAATTAGCTGAGCATTGTCCTGATAGTTAAAAGGAGAAGCGAGAGCCAAAAACTGGACACCATCCTCCTCTTTCATACTGATGCCCGCCTGAAAGCAAAAATAATTGAATGAGTTCAGCGCTCTTAGGGTTGCCGACGTTAATACGGCACCAACGCAACGGCTCCAAAGTTTTTGGTCAAGTTGCCAGCCTACCTCTAAAGGAGAAACATTGACGGTGAAGTCTCCCTCTCGTTCTGCACTTATTTCTAGCCAGCGAACTAAAGGTGCACCTTTGTCTCTGTTCTGTTCAGCCATTAGGTGCCAAACCTTAGCAAGATTCTCAAGCCTTTGATTGAAAAATCCGAGTTCAGCTAATGCGGGTTCGGCAATCTTGGTTGAAAGCTCTCCATCCTTAACTCGCTCTGCAATCAGGTCTGCAATTTTTGCCAGTGCTTGGCTGGCTTTACCGGATAGTTGTTTTAATTCTTTTGATTGAATCTCTAGCCATTCGGGAAGTTCTCCGTTTTCGAAACGATGGATATTCTCTTCAAACTGATTGGCGTCGAATTGACGGCTTAGTTGAGTTAAAGAGGGAACCAATTGTTGTATAGCATCCTGAAGCTCGTTCCTGAATCGATTGACTCTTTTTTCGTCGGCTAGACTGGTGAACTTGGCTGAAGCCTGGTTGAGTTTCTCTAACCAACTAGCGGCACCTTTTAAACTTGCGGAAGCCGAGGAATGGTCTCGTGCTACTTTAGGCAAGTGGTGGGCTTCATCAAAAACATAAATTGTATTTTCTGGTTCAGACAGAATAACACCGCCGCCTAAATCTATATCGGCCATTACCAGGCTATGATTGGCAATGACGACATCATTTTTGTCTAATTCGGCGCGAGCTTTTTGAAATGGGCAACCGCGATGATTCGGCAGGCTATTATTGCAACTATGTTTGTCGCTCACGATAGCAGCCCATAAATCGTCTTTTATTGCTTTTGGCCAGGAATCTCTATCACCGTCCCATTTACCTTGTGTAAGAGAACGATACATGGTCTCCAATAGTTCAAGGTCTTTTTTCTTAGGTTTAGATTCAAAAATCGCTAACTGCCCGCCATCAACACCACTCGCCGTCGCTAATTTTTCAGCGCAGCAGTATCTTTGCCTGCCTTTAGCTAAAATAAAAGAGAAATCGATATCAGTAATGCGTCTATATAAAGGTAGGTCTTTATTTAATAGTTGCTCCTGAAGGGCGACTGTCGCAGTAGAAATGACAACCTTTCGATTATTAAGCACCGCAGTAGGAATGACAGCCATGAGATAAGCGAGAGATTTACCTATCCCGGTTCCGGCTTCCGCCACCATAAACCGATTACTTTTATGATATTCGCCAGAAAGTGTTTTTGTTACTTCAGCTACAAAATAATTTTGTGCTCGTCTGGGCACAAAATTGTCCAATTGATGCTGCAAGTTTTGGTAGCTTTTGCGGACGGATTTTTGAACGTTTGGGTTTAGCATAACAGAGCCAGTTTTGAACAAGCGCGAATAGTAACATAACTCCCATTACCCCACTATTATTGCGTTGCAAGCAAGTTAATATGAAGGCAGGCATACTTTCATGAACAGCTAATTACAGATAAAAAAAGCCTAACAAACTATTTTAACTGGCTATTTCACTCGTTTTGATAGCGATTTAGTTCACAGAACCGACCTCTTTTTAATTAAATCTTGATGAAACTCACAAAAAAAAACTGAACCTTAAAAGCAGTGTTGTATACATAGCTTCTCAAGGTGATATTAACTGTTTATGTTGCCGTAATTTGCCATTTAAAGGGCGTTATGTTGATTTTAATGTCATATATGGTTATTTATTCTATGCATTCCTATTCTTGGTTGGTGGATATTTATACTTGTATTACTAAAGTCTAATATGTTTTTTACATGGAAAAATAGATAACTACTTGTTTTTATTGTCTTTATGTATTTTTATTTTTATTTTTTTAGGTGATTGACATGTCGGGCGATCTTTTGCAATCTAGGTTTCGAAATTTAGTGGCGATGACAACTTGCAAGATAAGTAAGTGTCATCATCAATAAAATATAAAAGGGAACCGAAACGGATTTCCTAATCTTTCTAAAGAAAAGGCAGTGGATTATTATGAAAAAGACTCTAATCGCTCTAGCAGTATTAGTAGCAGCTGGTTCTGTTAACGCAGCAACAGTATATGACAAAGACGGCGTATCTTTCGCACTATCTGGTGACGTAGATGTAAACTACAAGAAAGACCGTGGTGTTGATACTGCTGATGCAGCACTTAACCTAGATGACGCAGACTTCTCATTTGAGCTAGGTTCTGCTATCAACGAAGATGCGAAAGCAATTGGTTTCTTCGAGTTCTCTGGTGAAGGCGGTAACGCGGACACTGGTGACATCTATGTTGGTCTAAGCTCTGCATCTATGGGTACAGTTGTTTGGGGTAAAACAGCAACTATCTTTGATGGTGCTGGTATCGGTAGTGACTACGAGTTTGGTCTACAAGGCGCAGTTGACGCAATCGACCCATCTGGTTCTGAAGTAGTTAAGTATAACCATTCTGTTGGTGCAGTATCTTTCGGTATCGCAACTAAAATGGATGACGAAGGCGCAGATACTGATGCTAAATACTACGATGCTATGGTAGGCTACGCAGCTGGTGACTTCGCTGGTCGTCTATTCGTTGCTTCACACGACTCTGACGCTCTAGAAGGTACTGCGTACGTCCTAGAAGCTGACTACACAGTTGAAGACGTACTACTTCAAGCAACTTACGGTGCTTCTACTGAAGACACTGGTGCTGGTGATGTTGACGCAACTCTATACGGTCTAGCTGCTAGCTACTCTATGGACAAAGTTGGTCTAAACGCTGGTTGGTCTGCATATGACCTAGACGACGTTGACACAGTTAACACTTTCTTCGTAAACGTAGACTACGCAATTGCTGCTAAAGCAACTGTATACGCTGAAGTTGGTACTAACGATGCAGACGACGTTGACACTGGTTACGTTGTAGGTATGGTTGTTAAGTTCTAATAAGAGCTAATAATTTTATCGAGAGGCTGCCTGTAGGCGGCCTTTTTTTGTTCACAGGAGATTAAATGAACCTTGTAAAAATACTTTCACTTTCTGCACTCGCGTTATCGTTTTCAACTCACGCTGCGGATATGAAACTGCCTAGTAACTTTAAGCTTATGGCATTGAATGGAAAAGAAGTTGACCAAAAAGTATTGGATAGTCTTCCTGCGGGTAAAAACCAAATGGTTATTGAGTACTCCAAAATACTGAGAGACGGTAATGGCACACGAAGCTATGAGTCTAAGCCTCACATTTTTGATTTAATGATCGAGCAAGACTCAGACAGCTATGAGCTGGATATCAAAACATTCAGAAAATACGAAAAGGCTCGCGAAGCGTTTGAGAAAGAAAAAGTGCAATGGAAACTGCTGAAAAACGGCTCACCACAGGCTATTTCAATACAGGTATTGCCAGGTAAAGAAGGCTTTTTCCCATATGCAGATCTAGAGCAGGTCATCAAGAGTTACAATCAGGATAAAGGCATAGTGCTGACTTCTAGTGGCGTTATGGACATTACTGAATCTGCAGTTACCATCAATAAAGCCGGTAAAGTTGAAATTACGGGCGATTCTGTAACCCAGTTAAAGCTTTGGTATAGCAAAGCGACAAAAGCAGAGCGTAAAGAATTCCGCCGATGGATGATTGATCAAGAGTAATTTGATTAAATTTATATTGGGGTCAGACCCCAATTATTTTTTCTGTTTCAGAATGACGTATTTAAGTTGGGGCCAGACACATCGAGTGTCTGGCCCCAATGTTTTTTATTCTGCCACAAATCAAAACCAGATTCTGAATACCTTCGTGCCTCAGGTTTCAGAATGACGGTAAGCATTATATTACTTCGCAAAGGTTCCAGAATAATGAGATGGACCCACCCTTTTATAC
>ASRM01000117.1_pt1 | contig 14790 bp, 15 predicted proteins | sample 693238 | NCBI WGS metagenome assembly ASRM01 (sample SAMN02169242, study PRJNA158439) | bioreactor metagenome | isolation source: day 74 sample from continuous culture bioreactor inoculated with sediment... | place: Germany: Bremen
CCCAGCGGCTCGTCCCGCCAGTACTTTTTCTTCCAGAAGAGCCTTACTTGCTTCCCATAGAGTAGCGCCACGATCTCTTGCTGCAAAGCGAACCGTTTCTAATGTTTTATCTCCCAGTCCTCTTGTTGGTGTATTCACCACACGCTCAAATGCTGCATCATCTCTTCTATTTGCCATTAATCGTAGGTAACTAAGCGCATCTCTGATTTCTTGGCGTTCGAAAAACCTCATACCTCCATAAATACGGTAAGGTAATCGTGCTTGTATTAACGCCTCTTCTAAGACGCGCGACTGTGCATTATTTCGATATAACATTGCACAATCATCCAGCTTCCCACCATCCTCTTGCCAAGACTTAATTTTGCTAACGGTAAAACGAGCTTCATCTAGTTCGTTATACGCGGAATAAATTGATATTTTTTCCCCTTCATCACCGTCAGTCCAAAGCTCCTTGCCCATGCGCTCTGTATTGTTAATAATGAGTTCATTGGCCGCTTTTAGGATTGTCTTTGTTGAGCGGTAATTTTGTTCCAGGCGAATCGTATCTACAGAGGCAAACTCTTCTGTAAATTTGTGTATATTCTCTATCTTTGCGCCACGCCATCCATAAATTGATTGGTCATCATCTCCAACGATCATGACATGACAATCTTTGCCGGCCATCATTCTCAGCCAGGCATATTGGATATTGTTGGTATCTTGAAACTCATCAACAAGAATATGTTTAAAACGAGCCTGATAATGTTCCCGGATATGTTTCTTATCCCTTAGCAACTCTGTAGTGCGCAATAGTATTTCCGCAAAATCGACTAAACCAGCCCTATCACATGCTTCCTGATAGGCGGTATATACCTGTAGCCAGGTTTGGGTCACTGGATCATGGTAACTATCAATGTGCTTCGGTCTTAAACCTTCATCCTTCTTCCCATTAATCCACCATGATGCTTGCTTTGCTGGCCATTGTTTCTCATCAAGATTCTGAGCCTTAATCAAACGTCGAAGCATTCTTTGCTGATCATCTGTATCTATAATTTGGAAGTCTTCAGGCAGAGCGGCATCAAGATAATGAGCGCGCAGAATTCTATGACAAATACCATGGAAAGTGCCATTCCACATTCCTGACGCACTGCCCAACATTAACTCTTCGATTCGGCCACGCATTTCCGCTGCCGCTTTATTGGTAAATGTCACGGACATAATAGAAAAAGGTGAGGCATTTTCCACGGCTATAAGCCACGCTATCCGATGAACAAGTACTCGAGTTTTTCCACTACCAGCACCAGCTAAAATAAGATTATTTGCTAAAGGAGAAGCCACTGCCTCTCGTTGTTTATCATTCAGACCATCGAGTAGTAATGCCGCGTCCATTTTTTATTCCCAGATACCAAGTTACTGTTTATTTATACATAGCTCATTGATTATACCTTAAACAATGTTCAGTTGATCTGATGTTTTAAAGATATTTTCCCATCAAAATAACGCATAAAAAACAATTAAATAGAAACCAAATGGTAATAAAAATGATTATTTTTACTTTTTAGTTGAAAGTTTCTTCTCAAAAATTTGCTCCTATACTCTAAGCAAGCTGATAAATGCTCAACATAATAAACATCAGTTTCGCTTCATTGATAACTAAAGATCTTTCTAAAGGAATGAATTATGAAAAAGTCTAATCTTGCTGTAACTGCAGCTGTTTCTAGCCTTCTAGCCATTGGAGCTACTGCCTTAACATCTACTCAAGTATTAGCTGCTGAAAAAGAACGATGTTATGGCGTTGCCAAAGCTGGCAAAAATGACTGTGCAACCAAAACCAGTTCTTGTGCAGGAACATCAAAAGTTGATGGCCAAAAAGATGCATTCATCGTCGTTCCAAAGGGTCTTTGTGACCGACTAGCCAGCGGTAGTACCAAGTCAAGTTAAAAGCACTATCTGGCCAGCTAGGTTCAGCAGTTACCCGCTCTAGCTGGCTTAAGATTTATTGTAAGGGTTAGTAGATGAAGTCAAGTTTCAATTCTATGGTCGGTGTCGGTTTACGAATGCCCCACCTTGAGTTTTTTAAATCGCAGAAACCCAACTTAAGCTGGCTAGAAATTCACAGTGAAAACTATTTTCAGCCTAAATCGCCGCTTAGGAACAATCTTCGTGAGTTGCGGAACCATTACGACATTAGCTGCCATGGTATTGGGTTATCATTAGGTTCAGTTTCTCCTGTCAACAATGATCATTTAGCTAAGTTAAAAGCATTAGTCGATGATATACAGCCTATTATGGTCTCTGATCATCTAAGCTGGAGCGAAAATGGTGGGCACTATTTTAATGACTTATTGCCACTTCCTTATACAGAAGAAGCACTCGATGTATTTTGTCGCAATGTTTTAACAGTTCAGGATTATCTTAAACGACCTCTTTTGATCGAAAATCCTTCAAGCTATTTACGCTTTTCCCATTCTACTATTTCTGAATGGGAGTTCTTATCCGAAGTTCAGCATCGCACTAGTTGCGATATTCTTCTGGATTTCAACAATATTCATGTTTCAGCTTTTAATCACGGCTTTAAGTGCAGCACCTATTTAGGGGGGATCCCCTCTCACGCAGTTAAAGAAATTCATCTTGCTGGATTTACAACAAAACAAACCGACAGTGGCGAGATTTGGATTGATACCCATAGCCGCCCTGTTAGCGTAGAAGTTTGGCAACTTTATACTCAATGGGTTAGACAGCACGGTAGCCACCGAACATTAATTGAGTGGGATCTTGATATACCTGAACCAGAGGTATTGTTAGGCGAAGCGTCGAAGGCAAGTAAGATTCTTGATTCAACTCAACAACCAGTAGAGCAAGTATCATGACTCCTACCCTTGCCGAATGCCAATACTCCTTTTCACAAGCTCTACGCTATCAAAGAAATGGCGCAGACTGTGACATCATTTCCGACCATTTTTCTGCGGACGAACGAATTCAGATTTATCGAAATAATTTTGTCATGAGCTTAACTGAAGTACTCGCTCTAACTTATCCGCTGGTTAGTAAACTTGTTGGCACCGAGTGTTTCGAAGGGCTAGCTCGAAAGCACATTTTAGAAACGCCTCTCCTTACTTCTGACGTGAGTACTTTCGGTGATAATTTCAGTCGTACTATAGAATCAACTAAAATTGTCGCAAGCGCGGTGCCTTACCTTTCAGATATAGCTGAATTTGAGTGGAAAATAGATACGGTTGGGCAAAACTGTAGCGACACAACAGAACCTTTGCGTCTTCGTCCCTTTTCAGATTTATCCAGTATCCCCATAAACAAGCAAAGCGACATCATTCTATTTCCTCGTCCCGGCATGATGTTATGCACTTCCGCTTTTTCAGTATTCTCAATAAGAAAAGCGATACTGAAGGACTCGTTTGAAAATCTGGACATAAAACAAGTTGAACACGGCTATGTATTTAGTCTTCCCAGCGAGGATATTAATATTGGCACGCTCTCTAATAAAGAGTTTATGTTGCTATCTCTTATAGACGGAAGTATCAGCCTTGCGGAAATCGAACCTGACTTGTTAGGTCACTTACCTAACCTTTTATCGCTTAACTTGTTTTCCGGCTTTTGCCTAGATTAACTGGAGTAATAGCATGCTTGAAAAAATACACTCAGCCTTAGAAACGTATGACACCATCGTTTACAACGCTCACCAAAAGGTTACACCTGTATGGCTATTGTTTTTGCGCCTATGGGTTGCTTGGGTATTTTTCAACTCAGGGCTTTTGAAGTTATCCTCATGGGACAGCACCTTATATCTGTTCGAGTTTGAGTATCAGGTGCCTTTACTTCCCTGGATAATAGCAGCTTATTTAGGGACAATCGCAGAATTGGTTTTACCCACTTTTATCGCATTCGGTCTATTCACTAGGCCAGTTGCTATTGCATTATTTGCCTTAAATGGCATCGCTGTCGTTTCCTACCCTGTTTTATGGGAAGGCGGATTTTACGATCATCAACTTTGGGGGTTAATGATTTTAATTAGTATTTTCTGGGGTGCAGGAAGCTTATCCCTAGACAGAATTTTAAGGTCTAAGATAATCAATTCGAAGTGAGTTTTCGATTTGTTAAGTCTAACAAAAAGCCTCTGTTAAAGAGGCTTGATTATTATTTGTTTAAGTATGCTTGTAATTCTTCTGCAGAGATTCCATTTTCAGCCAGTTCTTTGGCAATCAACTCTACTTGTTCACCTTTGCGAGATTCGATGACTCTTTGAAATTGATATACGATATCACGTAGCATATGAAGAGGGACTTGTTTGGCCGCGCTACGAATTCGTTCTTCACTTTGATTACCAAGCTCGGCCAGCAGTTTGCCAAACATTATTTTTTCTGGCGATTCTTCTAACTGCTCTAATATACGAGCCATTTCATAGGTAGTTAAAGACATTTGGTTAAGATTCCAAATAATTATTAAGGGAAAAGTTGAGAGCTAAATATACACCTTCTTTTAATGGAGGGACATAGATTTACTCTCAATTAATTAAATATGTTTACCCTGTATATACTTCGTGCCACTTCCTTCCTTGCTTAGTCGCCAGAAAGATCAAACCAGGCACAATTAAAAGCATATGTAATGATATAGTATCTTGCGCATCAAACCCGAATCGCTGCAAAGTTCCTACCAATAGACCAGCACCGCTCATTTGAAAAAGACCAAGTAACGCAGCCGCAGTTCCTGCTTTATCTCCGAATGGTGCTAATGCTTTCCCGGCAGCTACTCCAAGAACCAATGCGAAACCTATTGAAGAAACGAAAATTGGTACCATAAACGCCCATGCACTTTGATGGCTAGGGAGCGTAATCATAAGTATAGAAGCAACAAGCATACTGCCTATACCAATAGTTAAAGCGAGTCTGGTCCCTACTTTATCCATGATTTTCGGTGCGGTAAATGCTGCAAAAATATTTATTATCGCGTTGGCCCCAAACCAATAGGTAAATTCATCCATGCTTAGGCCAAGCTTCGTCATCAGTACCACAGGCGCAGCCGTTACATAAGCCAGTATTACTGCCATCGCTAACATACATAATGACGCGTGGTAAACAAAGGTTGGTGTACTTAATACACTTACATATCGCTCTAGTTTAAATACAGACTCTTTTTGAGTCGCAGGATTCGTTTCTTTCATTACCCATAATAGTAACAACCCAACCACCAGAGCATACCCTGCCATGAAGCTAAAATTGCTTCTCCAGCCAAAATTTTGAGTTAAGTAACTGCCCAATATGGGTGCCAGAGCGGGAATAAAACAAATGGCACCATTCAGATAACTGATAATTTTTCCACTTTTGTTTGGTCCAAAGCTATCTCTTACCGTAGCAAACGTCGCGACAGATGTCGCACAGGCACCCAACCCCTGAAGTAACCTAGCAAATAGCAGCCACTCAATATTAGTCGCCCACCACGCTATTAGTGAGCTAAGCCCATAAATCGTCGCCCCAATTATACCTATTGTTTTTCTTCCATACTTGTCCGCTAAAGGACCTGCAAACAATTGCCCTAGGCCCATCGAAAATAAGAACCATGTAACAGTATCTTGTGCCAATGTATGTTTCACGTGAAACACTTCAGCAATCATAGGAATCGCAGGAAGATATATATCTATGGCTAAAGGACTAAAGAGTACCAGTAATACTAATACGATAATCTGTGATTTACCCGGTTGGGTATTGTTTGTAGTTTGCACTTTAACGCCTCAATTATTTAACCCGGCGATATTACCTGTCTACTGGTATGATTAGAAATGGCTTATAATCATTACTATTATTCCTCAACGGAAATTCATATGAATATCGAAAAACTCTCTCGATTAGATTTAAACTTACTAGTGTGTCTAAAAGTATTATTTGAGGAGTTGAATGTCACTAGGGCAGCACATCGTCTCTGTTTAAGCCAATCTGCAGTGAGTAAGTCACTTGCAAAATTGAGGCATCAATTCGATGATCCACTATTTACAAGAACTTCCCATGGCTTAAAACCTACAGCCAGAGCGAATGGTATTAAGCCGAAGCTAGACTCCCTGATAAAGCAGTTGGAAGAGATCAGCCAGCCAAGTGTATTCGAGCCTGAAGTAACTGAACGAAGATTTCACATTGCACTAGTGGAGAGCGGCTACCCGCTAATTCTTCCTCATTTCCTTCCAGCAATATTCCATCAGGCACCAAACATTAGCTTTAGCACTCACCACTGGGGTGACGCGACTTTTAACCGCTTACAAAAGGGCGAACTCGATATAGGTATTACTGGCAAAGATCTTGATATTGGGGATGCAGTACTCACTCTCCTGCCCCCAAGGGGTATATGTGAGTTGGAACTGTATAGAGATGAACAAGTTTGTATAGTTCGAAAAGGCCACCCTATACTGGATGGCGACTGGCATTTAGATGCTTACTTAAGTTTAAGACACGTGCAGGTTCGTTGCGATGGTAGTGATAGGTGGCTACTCGATTATCGTCTGGCTGATATGGGGTATGAACGTGATATATCCATTACTGTTCCTGACTTTAATAACGCAGCGAACTTATGTACTTATACTGACTTTGTTTTCACTGCCCCTAGCCACTTTGCACATTTAATGGCAAACCACTTTGACCTTGAGGTTTTACCACTTCCTCTAGAGTTTCCTCAAATGGCTTACACTCTTTTCTGGCACAAAGACAAACAAGATGACCCTGCAATGCAATGGTTAATTGAAAACATTGAAGAAAGAACCCAGCACCTAAGATAGAATATGCCCGTAATGACAGGTTTGGTAATTCAGCCTGTCCAATATAAATAAAGAAAGGACAGTGACGATGTATACAACGATCGCTTCTCGTATCAGCGCTATAAGAACATGGCTATTAGCAAACCAGTTAGACGCTTTAATTATTCCTCACGAAGATGAGTATTTAGGTGAGTATGTCCCAGAGTGTAATGAGCGCCTTCAATGGGCTACCGGATTCACCGGTTCAGCAGGAACAGCCATTATCACAGCGACAACAGCAGCTATCTTCGTAGATGGCAGATATACCGTTCAGGTAACAAAGCAAGTTCCTTCAACAGAGTTTTCCTTTCACCATTCTGTTGACGAACCAATAACTAATTGGATAGCGAGTCAAGAAGCACAAATAAGTAGAATCGCATTTGACCCACGCATGCACACCGCTAACTGGTACGCATCTACTGGCGAAAAACTCCTAGGCAAGACACAACTCGTGGCGTTAGAAAGCAACCCTATTGATGAACTCTGGTTGGATCGCCCTGCACAAACGGTTTCCCCCGTTCGACTAATGCCAACATCTTACACTGGGCTATCGAGCGAAGATAAGCGTAACCAAATCGCTTCAGAGATCAGAGCATTAGATGCAGACGCAGCCATACTAACCCAGCTTGATTCAATTTGCTGGCTTCTTAATATACGAGGACTAGATGTATCACGCCTTCCTGTACTCTTATCGCATGCTATTGCCTATTCAGATGCACGCGTAGATTTCTTCCTAGACCCAGCTCGACTTCCTAATGGTTTCAACAAGCATGTAGGGTCTGGAGTTAAGGTCAGGCACCCCACCACACTTAGGTCTGCTATTGAAAACCTGTCTGGTAAGCGAGTGTTGACCGATCCGGCATCCAGCAACGCATGGTTTAGCTTACAGCTAGTATCTCATGGTGCCGTTGTGATCGACTCGCCCGACCCATGTTTACAGCCAAAGGCGGCAAAGCATCCAATAGAAGTATCCGGCATGAAAGCCGCTCATATTCGCGACGGCGTTGCTATGGCCAAATTTCTATCTTGGCTAGACCACGAAGTTGCTAATAACCACTATCGCAGCGAAGCAGAGCTATCTGATCAGTTGCAAAAATTTCGAGAACAAGATGAGCAGCTAGTGGATCTGAGCTTTGATACTATTTCAGCGACAGGTTCTAATGCTGCAATGTGCCACTACAACCACAACGACCAACCAGAACCCGGCGTTTTATCGTCTGACACCCTGTATCTGGTCGACTCCGGTGGTCAATACCCAGACGGAACCACAGACATCACCAGGACTATTGCTATCGGTAATCCGACTGATGAAATGAAGAAACAATTTACACTCGTGCTTAAAGGTCATATTTCAATGAATAGCGCTCGCTTCCCTAAGGGCACAACAGGTCATCAGTTAGACATATTGGCTCGACAACACTTGTGGGCTGAAGGGTTTGATTATGACCATGGGACTGGTCACGGTGTAGGCCATTTTTTAAGTGTTCATGAAGGTCCACAGAGTATTTCTAAAGTACCAAAACCAATAGCATTGGTTGCTGGTATGATTGTGTCAAATGAGCCTGGATATTATAGAGCTGAAGGATTTGGTATTCGTATCGAGAATTTGGAGTTGGTAGTAGAAGTCGAAACTGGCGGTGACTTCTCAGTATTGGGCTTTGAATCTCTGACAAGGTGCCCTATCGACAAGCGCAATATCGACGTAAGCTTACTCACAAAAACAGAGTTATGCTGGCTCAACGCGTACCACCAAACTGTATGGGACGAGGTTTCACCATTGCTAGCAGGTGAAACTCAATTGTGGTTAAAGAACGCGACCTCCCCGCTTTCTCATTAAGGAAAAAAAGCGCCTCGTTCATGAGGCGCTTTTTTATGTTTCACGTGAAACACTTCTTTAAGTCCAACTCTTCATAAACAAATGAAATCCTAACCAAGCTGCTGAAATGCTAAGTGTCACGTTTAACAACACGTTTAATCCCATCTTAAAAAATGCGCCCTGCTGCATTAATAAAACGTTATCCATAGAAAAGGTTGAGAAGGTCGTCAATGCACCTAAGAAGCCCAACCCGACAATTTGCCGCCAAGGTTCTGTAGCTAACAACTCATTTTCGAAAGCCGCTATAAGCAAACCCATAATAAAAGAGCCAAGAACATTTACTGTTAAGGTACCGTAAGGAAACCCACGACCTAAGAATAAAACACAAAGCTCGGATACCAAATAGCGGGAACAAGCGCCAAACGCTCCACCGATTGCGATAAATCCAAGTATAGAAAACTGCCCCATAGCAACTCCGAAACGAAAGAGATTCAAATATTCTAATGAGAAATCAAAAATTAACCAGAAAAAAGTGCGAACAGAGCTGAGAATAAATGAAAAGAATTAAAACGTTACAGGAGTCACTTTTAAAGAAAAATACGACTCCATTACAACGTTGAAGATTTGATAAGAAAATAAGGACGAGAATAGAACTCAATTAGCTTTTACTAAATAACAACCAAATAATGAAAACTAGTATTAATTAAACATGCTGCCCGGCGACATAGCCACTGCTCCAGCAAAACTGAAAATTATACCCGCCTAGGTGTCCGGTCACGTCCAGTACCTCCCCAATAAAATACAAGCCTTGTACCTGCTTGACTTCCATTGTCTTGGAGGAAATATGATCTGTATCTACACCACCCAGAGTAACTTCCGCAGTACGGTAACCTTCAGTGCCATTTGGGGCAATCTTCCAATTCTGTAACTTCGCGTCTATAGATAATATATCGTTTGGGTTAAGCTGTTTGAGCGGTCTGTCTTGAAGCTCTTCTCTGCTAATCAATACCTCTACTAGCCTTTTTGGTAAGGCTCTGGACAACGTGTTCTTCAGGCTTTGGTTTGGGTGCTTCTCACGTAAACTAGTCAGCAATTCTGGTATATCTATTTCAGGTATTAAGTTAACCGACAATGACTGACCAGCTTTCCAGTAAGATGATATCTGTAGTACAGAAGGACCAGAAAGGCCTCTATGGGTAAACAACAGCGCTTCTTTAAACACAGTACCATCGTTCGCTGTTATTTCTACCGGGATAGCTATCCCTGACAGCTCAGATAAATCATCTTTATCTTTCGTGTGTAGCGTAAAAGGAACTAAGCCTGCAGTTGTAGGTACCACAGGTAATCCAAACTGTTCTGCTATGCGATAACCAAAAGGAGTAGCACCAAGCTTAGGCATAGAGAGCCCACCAGTAGCGACTACAAGCGAGCCGCAGCGAATTAACTCACCATTACACAGTAACTGAAATCCGTCGCCTGTCTTAGCGATATCCTTAACTTCACTTAAAAATTGGAGATCAATATTGGGCATATTGCATTCTGAAAGTAACAGATTGACAATCTGTTTGGCCGACTCGATACAGAATAGTTGTCCGTGACTTCGCTCTTCAAACTCAATGCCGTGTTCAGATACCAACGAAATAAAATCCCAATTGCTATATTGGGCAAGCGCTGATTTAACAAAGTGGGTATTTTTACACAGGTAGTTGTCAGCTGTAACGTCGTAATTGGTAAAATTACATTTTCCACCACCGGAAATTAGAATTTTCCGGCCCGGTTTTTTTGCGTGATCTAATACAAGCACCGAGCGACCACGCTTTCCGGCTTCAGCTGCACACATCAGTCCTGCCGCACCGGCTCCAATGATCACTACATCAACATATTTCACAACTAAGTACCTGCCAGAAAAACAAAAAGGATGCACACTAACGTACATCCTTACTACGAGGAGTATTATTTTAACGACTATTTACTCAATTGCCAATAAATCGAGATCAGCCTAAACAAGGAAAGACGCGAGCAACGTGACCCCAATCAGTGCAATAAATAGTATAAACGTTTCACGAACTTTACTGCATTTAGCAATAAAGACTTCGTCGTGATGGTTAATGTACTCTCTATCTTTAAGATAGTGGAAAAGTCGTACTTGCTTCATAACATTTCCGTGAGTAGTAAAGAAACCTCCGCCATCAACTTGTTGATAGAGCAACGGATGAGCTTCTCGCATTACGTAAATCAACGAACGAAGCGCACTTAAGTATCGTGCAAGATTAACGCTCACAACTATCATGAGTGTAAATATTATTGTGTCTCCACTGATCATCTCTTCCTCCCTACATCTTCCGGATGCCGAAGGAAAAGATGACCGTGCCTATCTTTCCTTTTAGGTGTTGAGTTTACTCAATACCAGCTTCCATCACAGAAGATGAACCTGCTTTTGCCATCGCAGCTAGGTCTTTATCAAAGAAGAACAACGCTTTTCCATCTTCACCAACAAGATCTAGCTTATCTAAAATCCCTTTAAACAATTTCTCTTCTTCGTGCTGCTCAGCAACATACCACTGTAAGAAATTGAAAGTTGAGTAATCTTGAGATGTGAAAGCTACATGGGCTAACTTGTTGATCTTTCCAGTGATCATTTGCTCATGTTCATAGGTTTCGCGAAAAACCTCACCAAGACTCGTGAACTCAAATTTAGGAGCCTCAATTGCCCCTAAAATAGGCATGGAACCAGTTTCGCTTACATACGTAAACAACCGCTGCATATGCTCCATCTCTTCAGTCGCATGCGTTCTCAAAAATGCGGCCGCACCTTCAAAACCTTTATCTTCACACCAAGCACTCATTTGTAAGTATAGATTGGATGAGAAAAATTCTAGATTAATTTGCTCATTTAATTGATCGATCATCGGTTGAGATAGCATGAAAGCTCCTTTTTTATAGGAATTTACCAGATTTGAAACTTTAGTCGAATACACGAAAAATGGTCTCTGATCTTTATAAGTTGCTTGAAACTATAACATGAACAGGTAGAAGTCTAAGAGTGCATTTTTTAAAATCAGCGATGGATATGAGATCAGAATTACAAAAAAAAACGAAGTTAAGTGCTAGGCTTTTTAAATGACCCTCAATAAGGAGATAGCCTAATGAGTTATAAACATATTTTAGTTGCCATTGATTTAACCGATGAGAGCAAAACGTTGGTCGATAAAGCGGTTGCACTAGCAAAACCTCTGGATGCAAATATTTCATTTATTCATATCGATGTGAACTACGCAGAGATTTACACTGGTCTCATAGATATCAATCTTGCTGAAACACAAAACCATGCAATGGAAGCGTCTTTAGAACAACTTAAAGAGCTTGCATCTCACGCTGACTATCCAATAAAACATACTTTAGTCGGAAGTGGAGATTTGGGCTATGAACTTAAAGATGCCATTAAAGCGAGAGAGGTTGACCTAGTCATATGTGGACATCACCAAGATTTTTGGAGCATGATTCTATCTTCCACCAAGCAATTATTAAACAGTGTGCCTGTCGATATGTTGGTGATTCCGCTTCATGATGAATAACGCTATTCTGATTAGTCGCTATTTAAATGCTTCAACTTAAGATAATCAACAACCCAAGATTAACCATTATTAACTCAGAGCAGCTCTCTACCGCTCTGAGTCAATAATTTAATGTAGTTGGGCAACTAAGTTATTAGACGCCTCGTCAACGGACGTGAGAGCTCTTATCGCTGAAAATTGTTTCTCAATCGCCTGATGCTTCTTAAGCAACTTTTTCTGCTTCTTAAGTAATTTTTCTAGTTTTTTCTGATATTTTTTCTGTTTCTTCGCCGTTTTCTTTGCGTTGTTCGATGTTGTTTCTACTTTAACGGGAGCAGAAGCAACCACTAGCTTAGATTTTTTCGGTAACGCTTCAACTAGCAGCCCACAGGTTTCTTTTTCTTCGACGCTTTTAGCCTGACAACTTTTAGGAGGAATGGCTGAAGGTTTACACAAGCTCTCGCTTGTTGCAGAGGAGCGCGCACATGAACGGCACAAATATCTCGCTTCAGTCACTAAGCTATGGATAGTCCCAAGACTATCGGCGATATCTTTACGGTTATATTTACACAATCTTTTAGACATATTACTACTCCGCTTCATATCTAGTGACTCATTCATGAAAAAATCAATTGAGAATGATTACCACTTAGATATACAGCGAATACAGAATAGTTTCAAGGTGTATATTTCTTTAATCTGTTAAGTCATTGATGCTTTAACATAAACATCAAAGCGATTTTTTTTAGTCTCTATGGCCATACTGGGTTTTACACCTCCAAGCCAATCAGCATAGTCCGGTCTTTTTACTACTAAGCGTTTTGTTGCAAGTTCATAAGCTGGTGAAAACAAATTATCTGCATCAAGGTCAGCGCCGACCAAAGATTGAAAAACTCGCATCTCTTTTTTTATCTGAGCCGATTTCTTCGTTTCTGGATGCGGGTACATTGGATCCAAATAAACGACATCAGGTCGAACAAAGCCGGCCTTATTAACGAGTTGACCCAGAGCGTCATGACTAGAAGCATGCAATAAAGACAAACGCTGTGAAACCCAACCACCAATTTCACTATCATTAATAGCTCTCTGCAAACCATCTTCCAGCAATGCAGCAACAGCTGGATTACGTTCGATCATTTGGACTTGGCATCCCAGTGAGGCTAATACAAATGCATCACGCCCTAGCCCTGCTGTTGCGTCTAAGATAGAAGGAGTAACACCTTTGTTGAGCCCAGCAGCCTTTGCTATTGCCTGCCCTTTTCCACCACCAAATTTACGGCGATGACGAACAGCACCGCCAACAAAATCGACATATATAGCACCTAATTTAGGCTCATCAAGTTTTCGTAGTTCTAGCCTATCGCCTGTCAATACCAAGGCTAAGTTGCTATTTTCATCGTTTTCTATACCCCAATGTTGGGCTATATCAAATATATCTTGAGTCTGGTTCTCTGAATCGCAGAGGAGTTGTAAACGCAAAAGTCACTCCGAAATGATGTTTTGTTTTTCTAACATGAGCTCGTTGACGAGCTCTCCAAGAGGTTTAGGTCGGCTGATAACATACCCTTGAGCATAATCAACCCCAAGTTCCATTAATCTGTCGATTATATCTGTATTTTCCACAAATTCAGCCACCGTTCGTTTACCCATCTGTTTAGCTAAATCATTAATAGAACGAACCATAATATAATCGGTTTCATTTTTATCCATATCTTGCACAAACAGGCCATCAATCTTCACAATATCGACGGGTAGCTTTTTCAGATAACCAAATGAAGATAGGCCAGAACCAAAATCATCCAACGCAATTAAGCAGCCAAGTTGTTTTATTTTACTGAACAATTCAATCGCTAAGTTCATATTACCCATTGCGGCCGTTTCTGTGATTTCTAGGCATAATTTATGGCTAGGCACACTACTATGCTCAATACTGTCGAGCAGAAACTCAACAAACTCGCGATTGCCAATTGACTGGCCTGACAGATTTATAGAACAAAATGCTAAGTTTTCATATTCATCGATGTTAGCTTCTAGCCATGCCAATGTTTTCGTTACTACTGCTTTATCAATTAGGTGCGCGACATTATATTTTTCAGAGGCTGGCATAAAAATCCCAGGAGAAATATAACTTCCATCGTTTTTACGTATTCTCACCAATATTTCAAAATACATCTGATTTATATCTTCGGAATCCGACAGCCCCAAAATTCGTTGAGCAAAAAGCTCCAACCGATTGTTGGCTAATGCTTCATGCACCAAATTTACGCTTTCCATCTCGAGATGACGTCGACGGAGCTCCTCATCATCCCGGTGATATAAGTGATACCTATTTCGTCCCTCATCCTTAGCGGCATGACAGGCCGTATCTGCTTGAGCGTGCACCATTTGAGTTGACTCTGCCGTATGATCAATTAGCCTAACCCCAACAGAGCATGTTATGCAAATTGACATATTGTCCCAGTTAAATGTATTTTCACCCAAGGCATTGACGATAGATTTTGTAATCTTAATCGCATCGTTTTCAGTGCAATCTTTTAATAAAATCGCAAATTCGTCTCCGCCCATTCTGGATAATATTGAATTGTATGGCAGCACCGACTCTACCAACATGGCGGCAAATTTTATCGCCGCATCTCCGGCTTCGTGCC
>ASRM01000118.1_pt1 | contig 14742 bp, 12 predicted proteins | sample 693238 | NCBI WGS metagenome assembly ASRM01 (sample SAMN02169242, study PRJNA158439) | bioreactor metagenome | isolation source: day 74 sample from continuous culture bioreactor inoculated with sediment... | place: Germany: Bremen
CAGGAACGGGCATCTGTTCCGGAGAAGGCGGAATGTTGCCTGAAGAACAAGCTGCGAATTCGCGTTATTTTTATGAGCTTGCCAGTGCTAAATTTGGCTTCAGTGACTCTAAGCTAAAAAATGTTCAGGCATTCCACTTTAAGGGCGGGCAAGGCGCTAAAACCGGAACAGGTGGGCACCTGCCCGGCATTAAAAACGTTGGAAAAATCTCAGAAGTGAGAGGCATTCCGGAAGGTGAACCAGCAATATCACCGCCTACATTTGTCGATCTGCATAGCGTTGAAGATTACAAGAAATTTGCTGATCATGTCAGAGACGTTACCGGCGGTATTCCTATTGGTTTTAAGCTCAGTGCAAACCACATCGAAGAAGATATCCAGTTTGCCCTTGATGCCAGTGCCGACTACATTATTCTGGATGGCCGGGGTGGCGGTACAGGTGCCGCTCCTGAGATGTTCAGAGATCACATTAGTGTGCCCACCATTCCTGCGCTTGCCAGAGCTCGACGATATCTCGATCAGCAAGGAGCGAGCGGGCGGGTGACACTTATCATTACCGGTGGTTTACGAGTGCCTGTGGACTTTGTCAAAGCGATGGCACTGGGGGCTGACGGTGTGGCTATCGCCAACAGTGCAATGCAATCTATTGGCTGCGTATCGGCGCGTATGTGCCATACCAATAACTGCCCGGCGGGAATAGCGACACAGAGAAAAGACTTGCGCCAACGGCTTGATGTAGAGAAATCGGCGTACCAATTAAAGACTTTTTTCGAGTCTTCTGTCGCTTTGATGCAAGTGATGTCGAGAGCATGCGGGCATGATTCGTTAAGCCAGTTTAACAAAAAGGATCTAGCGACCTGGGATAGGGACATGGCGCTGTTGTCCGGGGTGAAATATTCTGGATTTGGTAAGCCGTAAGAGATCTTCAATTGAGCTGTTAGGCATCAAACGGTCCATTTTATTTGAATGGACCGTTTTTAGTTAGAACGACTCGAATAATATATTCTTGTTTCAGCGGCTAAGTTGGTTTGTTTTTATCTTTCTCCTGCACATCACTTTTCTTAAACAAACCTTCCATCAGATCCATAGGCATTGGGAATAATATGGTGGAGTTTTTTTCGCCCGCAATTTCAGTTAACGTTTGTAAATAACGCAGCAAAATAGCATTGGGTTCTACGGCGAGTTTATTTGCCGCTTCCACCAGTTTTTCAGACGCTTCCATTTCACCAGAGGCGTGAATCACTTTCGCCCGGCGGGTTCGTTCAGCTTCGGCTTGTCTTGCAATGGCACGTATCATGGTTTCATTAATATCAACGTGCTTAATTTCCACATTGGAAACTTTAATACCCCAACCATCGGTTCGAGCATCGAGTATTTCCTGAATATCGGTATTGAGCATCTCTCTATTGGCTAACATCTCATCCAGTTCATGTTGGCCTAATACTGACCTCAATGTAGTCTGTGCCAATTGAGAGGTCGCCTGTAGAAAGTCTTCCACATTGATAATGGCTTTTTGCGAGTCTACAACCCGAAAATAGATAACCGCATTGACTCTCACGGACACATTATCTCTGCTGATCACATCCTGACTGGGAACATCCATCACCACAGTTCGTAAGTCAACCCTTACAATTTGTTGAATGATCGGGATGACGATGATCAATCCGGGTCCTTTAACTCTTTCGAATCGTCCCAGAAAGAATATGACGCCTCTTTCGTACTCTCGGAGCACGTGAAATAGGCTAAAAGCAATAAAAACAATTAAGATGACAGCAATAGTGGGGGTTATCATTCCACTATTCATAAGTAGTTCCATCATTTGTGATCACTCCTTTGGTTCGGTTTAACCAATAAAGTCAGACCATCGACGGCGTTGACCGTGACGGTGTCACCTTTATGTAAGGGCGTATCTGATCGGGCGGCCCATCGCTCCCCTCTAACCTGGACAAAGCCGTGATCAGTAAAACTCTCTGTGGCAGCACCTTCACTACCTATCATGGACTCTAAGCCGCTTACTACCTTCCGGCTTCTGAGAGACCATAACCGCTGTAGGACAAACAAAACAAAAACAGCGGAAGTAAATGCAATTGCAAATATCAGATTTAAAGATACTTTGAGCTCTGGCACATCACTGTCGATCAGGAATATCGAGCCAAGGGTAAAGGCGACAATACCGCCAAAACCCAAAAGACCGAAGCTGGGTATCATGGATTCCGCGATAAGCAGTGCCAAACCTAGTAGCATTAATCCAAGGCCAACATAATTTACCGGTAATAGCTGGAAAGCATACAGTGCAATGAGCAGCGAAATAGCACCGGTGATCCCGGCAATGCCAAAACCGGGGCTATAAAACTCAAGCAACAGGCCATAAATGCCGATGATCATTAAAATGTAAGCCACGTTCGGGTCGGTGATGGTGGCAAGAAACTGATTTCGCCAATCCGGTTTTCTATGTTCGATAATGGCATTTGCCAGGTTCATGGTTTGCTGATTTTTGTTGACCTCTAACGTTTTTCCATCCAGCAACTTAATTAGCGATTCCGGGCTCTCAGCGATCAGGTTTATCACATTAAGCTCTAAGGCTTCTGTTGACGATAGCGTCGCCGCTTCGCGAACTGCCTTCTCTGCCCATTCGACATTTCGGCCTCTCAGTTGCGCCAATGAGCGTATGTAAGCGATAGAATCGTTAAGAACCTTCTTCTCCATTGCTGTTGGCTCTGTGGGTTTGTCTTCCGTTTTTTTCTCTCCTGGCGGAGCGCCACCCAGCATCACCGGAGTTGCTGCACCGAGAGTGGTTGCAGAAGACATTGCCGCAATATGGCAGGCGTACAACATATAAGTGCCTGCACTCGCTGCCCGAGCTCCCTGTGGGTGAACAAGGCACAAAATAGGGATGTTTGACGCAAGGATCTGCTGATTAATATCTCTTAGGCTAGAAACCAGCCCTCCGGGCGTATCAATGGTAATGATTAAAGCAGGAGAGCGGGCTTGCTGGTTGGCCAGTATGATTTCACTGGTGACATAATCGCCCACAGCGGGGCCAATCGCACCACTGATGCTAATTACAGGAACGGTCTTCACCAGCACATTTTCAGGTTCTTGCGTGTCAGCAAAAGACAGATTTACAAATCCGAAAAGACAGCTCAGGGCTATCCCAATTACCCAACGACACATTTTGGTTATTCCGCAAAGGGAGTCATTAAAAGTGTAGTTTAAGTATCGCCATGTTGTTAAAGATCTTTTCAGCCTTGACTCACGGTATTGCAGACCTACGCTTATAATTATCACTCTTAAGACGAACCTATTATGACCACACCTATCGCCAAGAATGTCAGTGAACTGATTGGGAATACCGACCTCGTCAGAATCAACAGTATTTCCGACCTCACTGGCTGTGAGATCCTGCTTAAGTGCGAACAACAAAACCCGGGAGGTTCGATAAAAGACAGAGCGGCGTTGCAGCTGATAACAGATGCCATTGAAAACGGAAAGCTCAAACCGGGCATGACAGTGGTTGAAGGAACCGCCGGAAACACTGGCATTGGGCTGGCTTTGGTGGCGAGAGCGTTTGGTTATGACATGTTAGTGGTTATGCCAAAAGGACAGGCGCTAGAGAAAGAACGCATGATCCAGCTTTATAATGCCGACCTGTTGCTGGTGGACCCATGTCCGTTTGCAAACCCGAAACACTTTTATCACACCGCAAAACGCCTCGGGCAGGAGAATGACGATTACTGGTGGGCGGATCAGTTTGAGAACCTAAGTAATTATAGGGCGCACTACCTGAACACGGGGCCGGAGATATGGCAACAAACACAAGGCAACATCGATGCACTTGTTTCGGTTGTGGGTACAGGCGGAACCATTGCAGGTAACTCTCATTATTTATCAGAGCAAAACCCGGCACTGAAAACCTGGCTAGTAGATCCTGATGGTTCTGGCATATACGCCTATTTGAAAGACGGGCAGTATAAATCCAGCGGAAGCTCGTTTACCGAAGGCATAGGTATAATGAGAAGCGTGGAAAACTTTCGTAAAGCCAAGATAGATCACGCCATTACATTGCCAGATCAAGACTTGGTTACTATTTCACGTCATATCAGCCAGCAAGACGGCATATTGTTGGGCAGCAGTTCGGCGTTGAATGTTGCGGGGGCACTATATGCAGCGGCAAAAATGGGCAAAGGAAAAACGATTGTAACGTTTTGCTGTGACCTTGCTGAGCGTTCATACTCAAAGCTATACGATGCGGAATTTTTAGAGCAGCGGGAAATCAAATTAAACAACGAGAGTTTGCAAGCCATGTACCTGCGGTATCAGGCGGAAGATTCAAATCATATTGTTAATGTTACAACGCCAAAGAGTAGAATTTGATTGTTTTACATTTGCCATGTTAGTAAGTTAGCTACTGAATTTATTAACTTACTTTTAACCCAGACGGAACAGGGCTTCTTTCATTTTTCTTAACTTGCTTTCGCAAATAAGTAACCTTGCCCATAGTCACATTTCATGTTCGATAAAAATGTCGACTGAGAAGTTGTTTCGATGCCTTCAGCCACCACTTTGATACCAAGCTGATGAGCCATTGATACGACCGAAGAGCAAAGTGAGCGGTCATTCAAATCGTGGTCAATATCAGACACAAAGCTTCGGTCAATCTTTAAACCATCAATATTAAACACTCGTAAATACCCCAGGGATGAATAACCTATACCGAAATCATCGAGCTCGACACGTAAGCATATTTATACTAAACGTTAGGATTAACATTGACTTTAGTATTTAGCTCATAAATTTAATCAATTCTTGCAATGGATTACATTTATATGTATTTTGCTTATGTGTGTAATAGGCTCACGAGTGTCATGTGAAAAATATAAAAGTGATTATGGGTGACCGAACAGGCGCTCAGTTGGAGGCTGTAGACTATATATTAGCAGTGTTTCTAGACTATCACTGCGAGCGAAGATGGCATACATTTCCTAGCTGCCCCTGCTATGAGTGTACGTTGGGTCAGGGCTGTAAATTTTAAAAAAACATTAAATACAGTTAGTTACGGTTGTGGTGCCAAGGTGAAGTTAGAGCTTTCATTATTCACCTATCCCGTTATATCAGATTTTTCATTTTTTGAAATATAAAAAATCTCCACCTAACATCCTGTTTTTGAGTGTTTTAAATACATAGTAATTTAGTATAAAAACTATAACTAAGTTTCGGTTATTTGTGTTCTAATGACCAACATTTAGTTTTCTGTATTAGAGATTGCTGTATTTTTTATAAAGCTCTTTTATGAGTTAAAGCTCTAAATTTAGACCATTTTATTATCGAGATATACCAATGAACAAATTTCAACTTCGAATATCCGCGACACTAGGAGCGATGATTCTCGCTATAGTATTGATTCTCATCACAATCAGTTTCATAACTTTTAAAAGTGAAAGTGTCGAGCTAAACAAAATTATCTTAAAAGAGAAAAACGCGACAATTGAAGGCAAGCTCATAGAAAAAATTCACGGCTATCGCAATGTTCTTTCTGGTGTTAAAGCAGCGACGTCAGACATATCAGACAAGGGGCTCTCACCCTCTGCCATCAACCAACTGGAAATGCTTTATCGAACTCAAACCCAGTTTATCGAAGGTGCCTACATCATCGATATAAAGGGGGGAATCTACAACGTTAAGGGTGAAAAATTAGACTTCAATGTCAAAGAGTTGGGTCGCTCTTATTACAAAGCGGTATTTAACGAAGGTGAACAGTTCTTTTTCTCAGCCCCGTTTGTCTCTGCTGTCACCAATAAAGAAATTGTAGTCATGGCTTACAAAATAGATAACTCTGTTGCGGTTATCACCTCAGTTTACCTCGACTCTTTACTTGACTCTGTAGCCAGACGACAAGATATCTTTTTGTACTCCGACGACGGAACCATACTGGTCGCTCCTTATACTGAACTGCTCGGAAAGAATATTTATCAAGAGCGACCACTGTATAAAAGCTTTAGCAAGACAACTCCAGAACTTCATTACAGCGCGGTCATTGATGGGAGTGATGTCGATTTTACAGCCTTCTGGACAAAGCTAGACATAACAGGTTGGAAGTTCGTCAGTTTCATTGAGGATTCCGCGATTGAAAAAGGGGCGGATAATCAGCTTTTCACTTCTGCGGTTACAGGGCTTGTCAGTTTGATATTTGCACTTGGCATATTGCTCTACACGGTAAAACAACTCGTTCTAAAACCTGTTGGAGGAACGCCAGATGAGATAGCCGCTTTAATGGAGAAAATGGCTGAAGGAGACTTTACTCAGACCCTGGAGAAAACAGGCAAAGAAACTGGGATTTACCGTTCTCTTATTAAACTATCCAATCAACTGTCCTTACTCATCAAAAATACGCATAGTATCTCAGAGAGTGTGTCTTCCGCTTCATCCCAGCTTAACGTCATCATGGGTGATACAAAATCCAACGCACAAGAAGAGTTAGTGCAAATGGAGCAAATCTCTACGGCGATCAACGAACTATCGTCTACTTCGCAAGAAGTCAGCGAAAAAGCAGTACTGGCTGAAGACGAAGCTAAAGGCGCAAGAGCAAGTGTCAGCAGTGGTCAGTCTACTCTTGAGAAGAATATTGAACTTACCAGCAACATTCATACTTCAGTTAATGGCAGCGCTACCATTGTGAATGAACTTCGTCAGTTCGCTATTGATATAGGTTCAGTCACCGAAGTGATTAACTCCATTTCAGATCAAACCAACCTGCTGGCGCTTAACGCCGCAATTGAAGCTGCACGAGCGGGGGAAGCGGGACGAGGCTTTGCTGTCGTAGCCGATGAAGTAAGAAATCTTGCGTCGAAAACTCAGGAATCAACGATAAGTATTCAGGAAATTATTGAGAAGCTACAACAGCAATCTGAAAAAGCACAGGAAAACATGAACCAAAATGTCTCATTGATTGAGCAGTCAGTTGAGCTTGCAGACAATGTAAAGGCCTCCTTTGAGCACATTTTTACATCGGTAGAATCCATGTCAGAGATCAATGAACTGGTAGCGACGGCTTCTCAGGAGCAGTTTAATGTCACCGAGGAGATTTCACTTATTGCAACGAAAGCTTATGATCTCGTTCAGCAGAATGCCGCAGGTGTTAATGAAACACTCCAGGCGTCCGAAGAGCTTGCTCAACTTGCTGAAACACAAAAAAGTGAATTAGATTTTTTTAGAATATAGCGTTCAAATTGTGGGCGATTAATCTGGCATCGGCTAGAAATCGTTAACAAATGCTGAATTAAGGGCAAATAGATTGGAAATATTTAAGTATGCAATCTGGGGTTTAAGTATCTTCATGCTACTACTGACTGCCATATTTGGTATTGATGTCGATAATGGATTGGATTTTTTAAGTGAGTCGTCTAAAAAAACAGTGAGCTCTGAGTATTCTATTACTTCTCAAGGAAGTGAGGATTCTAAACCTCAAGTCACAATCTCCGAGTTAAGTCCAGACGTCAGAGCCTTATTGCCCGACTTTATTAAAGCTATGCCGACGAACCCGACTAAGGATGATTACGATGGTAACTGGCTCAGAGATGATGTTGAAGTCTTCATTGCTTACAAGTTTCCCTTTGAACCTAACAAACGAGCTGCTTATATACAGCTAGCTAAGGTAATCGACAGGATAGGCACTGACTCAGGACAGACAAAGGATGCGCGGCAACTCACTCTTTGGAAGGACGAGAAAGCGGCTCTCAACTGCTTCAATGATATGGGTTTTACTGATGAAGAACTATCGGATCTAACGCATTTTGTTTTGGATACCACAAACTTAATTGAGGGTTATAAAAAAGTCATAGAGAGAAGAGATACCTTGGATCAATACCTTGTAGATTACATCGTGATACCCGAGGAGTCATGTGACCCTATGATCGCTGAAAATGAAAGGACGCTACAAGAGTGGATTGCTAAATAATCAAAGCGTCGATATTTCATGAATGAACATGCATTAGTATGATTACCTGGCAAGCTTACTTGGTTTTCCTCGAACTATTAATGAGATAGTTGCAACGTGATGATCTTTAGTCATTAGACTGACTTTGATTTCGTATGGGAAGCCATAAGGCAGTAATGGCTTGGGAGAGCAGATAAAGCTGAAGTAGATGCCGTTTGTTGATTTTACTAACTACATTGTATCTCCTTATCGGACTAGATAGGGATTTTCAATGGCCAAAAATGGAAAACCCTTGAATAAACAAGGGTTTAAATTTCTAGGAAAGATAGGGCGATGAACGATATTTAACCTTTAGCAAAAAAACCTTTAAACGAAACCTCATTGGTTTGGCTTAATTTTAAGCTCAAGGTCAAAGCTATAGCGCCCAAGACGTAATAGATGATCAGGTTAAAGAAACCAGCTCCGATAAAACCCTGAAATGGGTTTGATGAAAATACCATTATCGGTAACATATAAACGGCACTGAAAAACTCACTGACGCCGTGGAACCCAAACAGATACACACAAAGCCACTTGATGGTGTATGCAGCTAATACCATCACCAAAATCGGTGAACTAACCAGCTGAGAAACCATTAACGCAACACAAGCCAAAGGCAGCAAGGCAAGCGCTACCAGTATCATTCGCAGCAGGAAAACCAACCAGTTAACCACCGCAGAGAAAATAGAGTGTTGTTCGCCCAGCAAAGTCAATTGATTATCACTGGTTATGCTCAACAGCCACAACATAATGTCGGCACCGAAAACCAGAACTGAGCAAATGGCCGGAATGACCAGTAAACCAAACGCCAGTTTGACAGAATGAGTTTGTGCATGAGAAACCGGCATGCTGCGCCAGAACATTGAGCTGCCTTCCTGACGCTCTTTACGTAGTGTTTTTGGCAAATACAATGAAGTGAGAATCACCGATAAAAAACCTGCCGCCGAGGCAATGAAAACGTCAAGGCTGGCTGAGAAACCTTGTTCGAAACCACTGATATCGCCACTGTATTCTACTTGATAAAAGAAATTACTTTGCAGGTTCGAATTCATCAAAAGGCTGACAAAGATTAGTACGCCGCACGCCAACAGGAATAGGGGAAGGCGAGTTACGACCTTATGCTCAATAAGTTCTTTTTCTAGCATATAAATACTTGAATGCATTACACGGTCTCCTTTTGTACAGCATCTCTTTGTAACGCAAGGAAGAGATCAGCTAAACCAGCATTTTGGATATTACCCAAGCCTTCAACCTGAAGTTTATGTTCACTAGACAATAACCATTTCATCGAACCGAGTCCGGGTTGGCTTGAAAGTGGGTTAAGTGCTTTTATCTGCTCGGTATGTGTGTTCGGTGCATCAAGAATGAAATAACCTTCACTAACATTATCCATACTCTCCTGAAGCACGGCGCTGCCTTGCTTAAGAATCAAAACATCAGTAAGCAGGTGCTCAATTTCAGAAACCTCATGGCTGGCAATAATCAGAGTACGCTCTCCGTCATGAAACCATTCTAACAGGTGGCGGTAAAAAGTATCCCTGTACAATAAATCAAGTCCGAGAGTCGGCTCATCAAGAATGAGCACTTTTGTATCAGTTGCAATAACCACAGCCAAATGCAGCTGAACTTTCATGCCCTTGGACAGGTTTCGGATTTTACCTGACAGTTTAATGTCGGTTTTCGCCAGGGTCTGTTTGGCTTTATTAATATCAAAGCTGGGATGAACACCCGACGTATATTTCAACAACTGAGCCACGCTCATCCAGCCCGGTAAAACATCGACATCAGAAATATAGGCGAGATGCTCCATTAGTTGCGCGTGTTGATCAATAGGATGACAGCCGTTGACGACGATCTCTCCCTGATAGCGATGAGCACCAAGCAGTGCATTGATTAAGGTCGATTTTCCTGCACCATTGTGTCCTAGCAAACCCAATACTTGTCCGGCACCCAGCTCAAAGCTAATGTTGTGCAGGGCTTTTTGTTGACCATAGCTTTTGGAAACGTGTTGAACACTGACTAACGGTTTCATTGCTCACCTGATAAATGTTGTTTTAGTTGTTGTACAAATTCTTCTAAAGGCATATCGAGTTGCTTAAGTGTCTCTGCAATCATAGGGATTTGCAGTTCAAAAAAGTCAGTTCGTTGTTTTGCTTTAAGTACGGCCAGAGCCCCTTTAGCAACAAACATTCCTTGCCCACGTCTTTTCTCAACCAAGCCTTCATCGACTAAGAGTTGATAACCTTTCATCACCGTTAAGTGATTGATCTTCATGTCGGCGGCCACCGTTCTCACCGAGGGTAATGCCTGCTCTTCCAGCCATATACCCTGCAAAATCTGTTCGGTGATCCGCTCACTTAACTGACGAAAAATCGGCTGATTGTCGTGCCAGTCCGTCATTTGGCTGTTCCTATTGTTGAGTTAATCATGCTTGGTGTTATATATGGGTATAACACTATACCTCTGGCGAGGAATTGCAAGTGATTTTTCATAGGTTAATTCAAAAACTATTCAGGATATAAATAATATGCGAATTAACCAGAATGTGATTATAAATAAATAAATGAAAGGAAAAAATTTATTACGCCTGTGAATGGTTTTTTATGTTTAATAATAAAAAATAATTAATAGTAGTAAGTTATTTTTTGTAGTATGTCGATACGGACATTTATTGTCCGAATTGATGGCCAAACTGTGTAGTAGCCTGCACAAATTTCAATTTTAAATTCTTATTATATTAGTCAGTGATTTAAAGGTCTGGAGAGTGTATGAATAGATATCAAAGAATTAATGCAATAAAGGTGAGTCTATTCAACAATAAGAAATTATATATTTCTAATTTGGCTATAGAGCTAAATGTTTCCGAAAGAACATTACGGCGAGACTTGACCTATTTATCTGAGATTGGAGTTGCTGAGTTATTTTTTGGTGGGGCAAAGTTAGTTGAGTTGGATAAGAGAAGTCTATTTAAAAATACGGGTATGAAAAATATTATGTCAAAAACGTTAAACATTCATGAACAGGAATATGAACAAAGAAAAAACTTAACCAATATGGATAAGTTAGGAGTTTATGTTCTGGGGTCATTTAATATAGATATCGTCTCAGAACAAGATTTTTTTCCTAAGGTTGGGGAAACTATTCGTGCAACTTCAACCAATTTTTACGCAGGAGGTAAAGGCTCCAACCAAGCGACAGCCGCGGCTAAAGTTAATAAAAACGTGCATCTAGCAGTGAAAATTGGCATAGATGAGTTTGGAGATAAAGCGAAAAAACATCTGAATTCAACAGATATAAACTCTTTTTCAATTTTACTCGACGAGGAAAAACCAACTGGCAATGCCATGATCTTCGTCTCAAAAAGTAGCGGCGACAACATGATTGCTATTGATTTAGGGGCAAATGAAAATATACAAGCAGAAGAAATATCTGAACAATTTTCATTAATCAAAGATAGTAAGGTATTTTTGACTCAGCTTGAGAATAACTTTGATATGACCAAGCTTGCTATTGAATTTGCCAACCGAACACCATCATTAGTAATATTGAATCCAGCGCCTTATAACGAGAAAGTGAAAGAAATCATACATTTGGTCGATATTGTCACACCAAATGAAACCGAAGCTGAAAGCCTGTCTGGTGTTCCAATATTGGATATTGAATCTGCTAAGAATGCAGCGGAAAAGATTCACAATATGGGCGTTAAAATCGTCATTATTACCAGAGGGGCAAAAGGAGCATTACTGTTTGATGGGCAACGACATCGAATATTTCCCCCCTATAAAGCTGTTGTTACGGATACCAGCGGTGCTGGAGATGCCTTTAACGGTGCATTAGCTGCGTGCATTGCAAATGATAAATCGCTGGAATATGCAATTAAATACGCGACAGCATTTGCTTCACTGGCAGTGGAATTAAACGGAGCATCCAATATGCCAGAGGCAACATTGGTTGAATCTCGGCTGTTAATTTCAGAGGGTTAGAATATGGCAAAGATACCAGTAATTATTGATGTAGATACGGGAACTGACGACGCAATTGCCATTATTTGTGCATTACAAATGAAAAACAGATTAGATATACGTGCATTTACTACTGTCATGGGAAATGTCGATATTGAAAAAACCAGCCAAAATACACTTAATATTGTTTCGTTTTTGGAGCATGAGCATAAAGTGGCTGTTGGTGCAGATAAGCCTTTAGTGCATACGCATACAAAAGCAATCATACATGGTGAAACTGGACTGGGTGATATACAGCTAGATAAATCATGTCGTGAATTTCATACAAAAAACAGTACAGAAACAATATATGAAGAAGCCGTTAAATATGATGGAGATCTGCAAATTTTAGCGGTAGGCCCGTTGACGAATATTGCCACTGCACTATTAAAATACCCAGAATTAAAAAGCCTGATTAAACAAATAACCATTATGGGAGGATCGCTTGTTGGTGGGAACATGACTCAAACGAGTGAGTTTAATATTTACAGTGACCCTGAAGCAGCAAGGATAGTATTTAACTCTGGCGTACCAATGGTGATGGTTGGTTTGGATGTAACACTACAACCAGAATTACCTGAATGGGTTTGCGAACAAATAATAAAAGTGGAAAGTGCACATGCCAGGCTATCAACTAAAATTCTGAGTTTCATGAGCCGGATTGAAAAAGAAATAAGTGGAGGAAGAGCAAACCTCCATGACGTCATCGCACTTTGTGCCATGACAACCAATAACATCATTGAATACCAAAAGTACAATATCGATATTGAATGCGAAGGAGCACTCACCCGGGGGATGACGGTGGCAGATTTTAACAACGTTCTGCCGGGTGAACTACGGAATGTAGAGGCTGCAACCCGTATTGATGTCAATGCGTTTTGGCTCTGGTTTGTATCTATTTATCAAGGGAAGTATCTATGAATTTTATAAATAATAATAAGTGGTTGTCACTTTTAGTTATCTGTATTGGTGGAGGCATTGCTTATATATTGCCTTATATACAATATTCATTTTATGAGCCGCTGAGAGAGGGGCTTAATTTATCTCACTCTCAAATGGGTGATTTAATGTCCGTGTTGGGTATTACCAGTTCGGTCTGTTACTTAATTGGTGGTATTTTTGCCGATAAGTTCAACGTAAAATGGCTGGTATCGATATCGCTTGCAGGAACGGGGTTATTAGGTTTCTGGTTTGCCACATTCCCATCTTATTCAGAGCTTGTCATTATTATGGTTCTGTTCGCCATAACAACGATCTTACTCTACTGGCCTGCAATGATAAAAGCAGTAAAGCTTTTAAGCTCAGAGGGCGAATATGGCCGAATGTTTGGCTTCCGTGAAGCAGGGTTTGGTCTGTTTGCCTTTATATTTACTCAGATAGGTACCTGGTTTGTGTTTAACAAAACTGCGGGTGTTGAAGGGGCGAGAGATATCATCATTTTTTACTCCATGATTTATATTTTTGCCGGAGTGATTTCTTTTCTATTTCTTCCTAGTTCGAAGCAAACTACTGATGCTGAAAATACAGAGGATAACGTATCAGTATTAGAGTGTATTCAATACGTCATTAAGATCCCTTCAGTATGGTTAATTGGTTTGACTATTTTTTGCCTATATACCGTGTATAGCCCGGGACTAGGAAAGTTAGGCCCCTACTTTACGGAAATACTAGGGTTTGATGATGCCAGCTCTGCATCGATTATGAGCATTCGTATGTACCTGATCCAATTTATTGCTGCGGCTACTGGTGGCCTACTTGCAGATAAAATGAGTTCTATCGTTAAATTTATTATGATTTCTACCACTTGTCTGATTGTATCGTTAACATTTTTCGTTATTTTACCTGCCACAGCAGAATATATTGTGATGATAGTGATTAGCGTGTTTATCATTTCTGCGATTATGTACTCGTTAACGGGCACTTACATGGCGCCTGTTAGTGAAGTGAGTATTCCGAATAAGTATTTGGGTACGGCCATTGGATTAATCAGCTTTATTGGCTACCTTCCAGAAGCCTTTATGTGGTCAGTATTTGGCAGGATGCTGGGGGATAACCCAGATGAAGCGGCGTTCAAATCAATCTTTATTGCCTGCATAGGCTTTGCAATAGTAGGACTGATTTTATCAGTAGTAACCTATCGATTTATCGTTAATAAAAGAGATAAAGCGCCAGCAGATATGGCGATAAACTAGAATGCTAAAAAAGCCCCTATTTAGGGGCTTTGTTCTTACTTATATAAAAGTTACTTACCAAAAATTAAGCTTCCTGAGGCAGCAGGAATATCCACGACTATTACAAATATTGCATTCATACTGTCAATTAATCGAAACCTAAATATTCAGAATGCTAATTAAGTAAGCGCGATTGAAATACATTCAAGCTACTTGCCTGTTTTATTTTTTGATATCACTCGTAAATCATAATTTTATTCATACACATATTTAAATAAATACGTTCTTATTATCGTAATTAGAAAATAATATTATTTCTTAAGCCTCGATACGTCTGGGTCTATAATAAGAAGAAGTCCGTTATGCCTAAAGCCGCAAGAGTAGGAGATGCTTGTTCGGGACACGGTTGTTTTCCGGCAACATCCATTACATCAGGTAGCCCCGATGTATCTATTAACGGGATACCAGCAGCCAGACAAGGAGATAGTGTGCTGTTGCATGCTTGTCCTTGTCCAAAAACACCACATGGCATTCATGGCCGTTCTATTGCTGCTGGCTCCTCTAACGTGTTTATTAATGGCCTTCCTGCCGCTCGCATT
>ASRM01000120.1_pt1 | contig 14612 bp, 9 predicted proteins | sample 693238 | NCBI WGS metagenome assembly ASRM01 (sample SAMN02169242, study PRJNA158439) | bioreactor metagenome | isolation source: day 74 sample from continuous culture bioreactor inoculated with sediment... | place: Germany: Bremen
TCCCATTTCCAGCCTTCTGTTACATCAACGTCAAAATACGCCTTGAATAGTTGCTTTGTCTTATCTGTATTGGGATTAAAAAAACGCTTTAAGTCTTCGTCAACGCGCTTTTGTACAAAATTACCTAGCTGGCTACCCCTCACGGACAGTAACCAAACATCAATTTCTTCCTTAAACCGATCTTTCACATATGTTTCCCAGGATGCCAAGGCTAATACCATACCCGCTCTCTTTAGTGATTCAGCATTATGCTCTTGATTTTTATGCTTTTCCACATCAAAGCGGGCAAGCATTTCCTCCGCGTCTTTAATCGATTGCTCGAATGACTTTCCTGCTTCTAACATCATAATTCCTTATTTTCTTATACTGAAAGGCAACCCATTACCCTTGATGATATTATCTGAAGATATTCGCCACTCATTTGTAATGTGACTTTTGTCTTTTTCTATACTTTTATCGTAACGTTCACTTGTATAATGGAAGTTCTGGTTAGATGAGCCGACCCAATTTCTGTCTGTTTCTTGCTTGCGATAGTCGTACTCACCATCAACTAGCAGGTCACTACACTGAAGTAACTTTGACGCTCCGACTAACTTATCGTCTTGCAGTTCATCAATTCTGTAGCCTGAGAATGTCATTACTGACAAACCTAACTCCTGAGTATATTTCGCCACTTCTGCCAGTCCCACAGCCTGTAAGAAAGGTTCTCCTCCAAGCAAGGTCACACCTTTGATACCATAGCTCTGATGATTGCTTTCGATAACATGACAAACCTCTTCAACACTCATTATCCGGGCAGGTTTAATATCCAGAAAACCAGGATTACAACAGCCCTTGCACCTCTTAAGGCAACCCTGAACCCAAATCGCGGTCCTAAGCCCCGGTCCTTCCGCATAAGTTTGGTCCACAATCGCGGCAACATTCAAATGGCCCATCAGAGGATATCAAAGTCAAAGGCTTTACCAGCCTGAACAACTTGAATGGTTTTACCTTCAAGTGAGTTGGAATCAGAAACTTCATCAAACAAAAACTGAGCCAGAGGATCAAACAATGATGACACCAGCGCATTTAGCACTCCCCGCCCGCCGCTCTGCAGTTCCACTTTATTAACAATGGCGCCAAGAGCCTCGTCTTCATTCTCAAAGATAAAATCCGAAATTAACCACTTTTCTTTTAGGCGATTTTTAAGCGGTTCAAGTTTAGTTTTTGCAATGGAGACCAAAAACTTCCTATCCGACATGAAGTTGAACGGGACGATATTTGCCTCACCAATACGACCAAGCAGTTCAGGGCGCTTCAACTCATTAACAAAATGGCTGCTTACTGCGCTCTTGAACTCTTCAGTTGTGTCATCCCCGGGCTTAATAGTGCTCGCTCCGATGTTGGAGGTAAATACGATAAAAGTATCTGAAAACATCACTGTCTCACCTTTACCATCAGTTAATCGACCATCCTCTAGGATCTGTAAGAATTTATCCAAAATCCTTGGATGAGCTTTTTCTATTTCATCAAACAACAGCAAAGAAAATGGACGGCGCTTCACTGCGTTAGTCAACTGCCCACCTTCTTCGAAACCAACATATCCAGGAGGGGCGCCGACCAAACGTTGATCGGCGTGCTCATGATTAAACTCCGACATATCAAAACGAAGACACGCATCTTCATCTCCGAATAAAAAGCTTGCCAGAGATTTAGCCAATTCCGTTTTACCTACACCTGTAGGTCCAACGAAAAACAGCGCTCCCTTAGGAGTTCTGGAGCGCGAGGAATGCTGTAATCCCGACAATCCTGTATAGGCTCTGATCAGGACCTTATTTACTGTTTCAATTGCATCAGGCTGCCCTTTTACACGGCGACCCAGTGTTTCTACTGTCGTCTTTAATTTGTCACGATTAAGTTGCTCCCATGGCGACTCTTTTTTCCCGTAGCGGTACAGGGAAACTAAGGCATCTATGGTTAACGTATCTTCTTGCTGTCGGGATAACCTTGCCAAATGATTGATATCTCTGAGAGTCAGGGCATCCGTTAAATCTGTCAAATCTTCTAACGCACGAGACTCGGAGCCGAGCATTTCATCGACGTTAAATACATGTGAAAGAGACATAATCGCCTGTTTTCTGCAATCGCGGTTAGGTAGGGGAATATTCACCTCTGCAAACTGAGGGTTTCCTAAATAGAGTGAAGGGGGAAGAATATTGGATCCCTGACACATAAACACCATCAGACTTTGTACCTTATCGACCTCACTTAAACTTACTGCATCGCTGACATTACGAAGGCTTTGGGATATCTGCAACATCCAGCCACGTTCCTGCTCTGAAAGGGCATTTACCTGACCAAACAGGTAATTTGACCAGTCGATAACAAAAGCAGTTTTTGGAGCCTGATTATTAAGCATTACGCCCTGTGCCGTAGCAAAGAAATCATCTGGCGTTATCTCCGTCGTCGGATTGAGTACTTCAATATCCGAGCTGAAATCATCCCCCATATCGTAATCATCACCTTCAATCTCTTCTTTAGATGTCTGCAGTTGTAAATTCAGGTTTTGCCACTCTTGAGTTGAAATACCGGAAATACCACCAACACGTGAATAAAAGACTACATGCCTGAAACCCTGTTTTTTCAGGCTACTATCTAATACCTCCCGCATGGGTTGGATTTTATTCTGCCCAGAATAAGCTAAATCAATCACATTGCCACTCAAAACAATCCCTCGACGTAACCTAGCCTGGCGTAAAAAATCATCCAACCAACCAGTTAAAATATGACTATTCATTGCACTCTACTTATTTGTTCTTTGCGTTTGAGAAGGAATTGGTTTCATTTCTGCGTCTTCATCGTCCGGATTACTCCATAAAACGCGGATATCAGACAGATCAACGCCATAAATATCGGTAAGTTTTGGCAACACTTGTTTGATATCCTTCTGACAGGTTTGTCCCTTGTAGTTATCAAATTTATAGGTGCACTGACCATCCAGTTCAATCTGAAACAGTACTCTGTTACCGGCAGGACGAGAAGCTGAAATCAATACTTCATCTCTGCCACTCTCTTTTATCTGCTTGGGCTTCTGAACATCAAATCCCGCTTCCTGAAGCGATTTATACACAGCCTTGACCATCTCCCTACGTATCGCTTCTTCTGCAAAAGCTAAATCTACTTTCTTACTTATTCCTTCAAGTAATTCTTTGCTTTTTTCAGGCTCTTCTACGCAACCACTTTTCACCAAATTTAATTGCTCAGTCAGGCTTAGAGCCTTCTCTCTGGGTAGATTGTTATCAATATCATCAGAGATAATCTGGGCAAGATCCGCGCTGGCTTCTTTCTGGCTCTGTTTGTCAATTTGTGCCCGCCATTTACTGGCCTTTTCCTCTGCCTCTTTTTTCAAGTTAGTCAGAGAATCCCTTATTACATCTTCGGTAATATTCTCCTCACCCGAAAAAAAAGTAGTCTGCAATTCAGATAGCTCTCTGAGTACCATATTCAGGCTTAGCTTATCTTGCCAGCTAAGCAACTCTTGCTGCCATACATTAAATAGCTTACTTTTACGGTGGCGTTCCTTCTCTTCTTTTTCTTTTAAAGCCTTTAAGTACGCCTGATGTTCTGCACGTTCGGTTTCTTTTCGAACGCTTTGGGCATTTCGAGGTAATGCATGAATGGTCTGCCCTATGGACATGCTAATGTCACGGGCTCTGAAAGGATCATCATGCAACTCTCGTCTAACATTATTGAGCTGGGTAAGCAACTGGGCATAATCGCTCAGAACAAATTGCATTAATCCCTGCTCTTTCACATCATTTAAGATCGATTCATAACGTTGTACATATTCTTGTGTGGTCTGCCGCACCCGCTTTGCTGCGATTTCTCGCTCTTTTTTCAAGCGGTATTGTCGCTCGTGAATCTGGCTCATTTACCTTTCCCTTGCTTTCCTAAATAGTAATTTACTGGCTGAGTCGGGATATTTTCAGCGTTAGCCATATTGCGCAAATTCTTATCCTCAGTAATAAGCAGTACCCTTCCAAGCCTGTAATACGCTGCAACGGACAGCACCTTTGCGTCTGCAGAGTTGTTTCTATTTTTCTTTAACAACGTCAAATGGTCCTGCTCATAATGCTTATCACCAGTAAAACTACCGAGACTATCTATCGCTTTTCTGGCCAATCTGGATTTTTCAGTTAACTCACCCTTTTTTTTATCCGTTTTAAGCCCGTCAAGCTCATCTAACACAACGGAAGGGATCACCAACCAGTCAGAAGATTTGAGTTGATCAAGAAGATGCAGCTTGTGCATTAAGCAATTGGTATCAATCACAATTACCCGCTTATCATCTTCTCTTGGTGGAGAAAATGAAGAGAGAATATATTCCTCCATCTGACGCATACGCGCTTCCACCTGCTTTAACTCTGGCTGACACATACACTGTGAAGGAACCGCCTTAACCAGTTTACCGAGTGATAGTTTCCACTCGTCAATTAATTTAAGCAGGCGGTAATTAGGGTTGACACATGCCAAATCACCCGTGTCAAAGTACCGTTTTCCCGCCATATCCTGAACAGAAAAATAGGCTTTGGAAAATCCACTAAGGACCGGAGTAATTTTCAGATTAGTAATGATTTTTCTCTCAGACAGTGAGTGTATAATCAGTTCAGTAAAGCAAGTTGGCAGGAGCTTTTGACTGGCAAGGTTCTTACTGGAAAACATCTCGATATATCGTTCCAGTTCACCTATATTCTCTAAGGGTTGTACCTTGCTCTCAAAAGATTTTACGCTAAGATGCGGTACCACACCTTTCATTCGCTGGTAATAATCTCTGGCTTCTTTGATTCGGAATACAGGTAGGCGCTTTACCGCTTGCTCTACACCTAATATTGACGAGAAGAGCACAGTATCCAAGTCATCCGCATTCAAGAGATATTGTCGAATCTCATCCCAAAGTTCAGAACAACTCAACTTTACCGATAAATCGACATATCTCGGCTGCCCAGCAAAATGAATCGGCGTATTGCCAGAATGAACCTCGGTTGCATTGAGGTTACTGTCTATATTCAGCGCATACAGGCTCTCATTAACTGCAAACAGATTCTTAGGTAATGAAAGCACATTCCCCTGTAACGAAACTGTATTGACAGGCGAAATTTGTATTGCGGGAATTTTGCTGTTTCCTGTTTTGTCCCTTACCACAATCAGTTTCAAAGTACCGATATTGCTAAGGCGCTTAGCATGCCCAATTGCGGCCACGCTTTTTACCTGTGTCCAATTGAGCGAAGTTAATTCCGCCCCAGCGCTATCGGGAAAACAATGCTGAATTATCTGAGTCCACAAAAATTCTTTTTCAGCCCCATCAAGCCACTGCTGGAAAACCCTATCCTTTGATACAATTTTCAAATTACCATTGTTATCAATATCTATAGAAGTAGCCTTACTATCCCATAACAAACCAGAAAGCTCAGACTCTACCGATTCAATTCTAGTATTGGTTTTTTTCTTCCACTTCTCTCGGATGTTTTCCTCTACAATACCATCCACTGTAGCCAGTGTGACGGCCAACGCATCCGTTCCTATCACAGCTATATCATTTGGAACAACATCTCTTAGTCCTTTTTTAACTACGAGCTTTCTTGATATAGGATGGTAGAAATGGGTGTCAGGCGCATTCCTATTGCTACTTGGTAAGGCATTGTTTACCAGAAACTCTTTACCATCCGCAGTTATATCAAAGTCACCCAGGGTTAGTGTCGCTCCTTCATCTGGTGATACGCCATACATTGAGCTAACGGCATTAAAGTCAACAAGGTAACGGAGCCCATCGATAAAAAACAACGGGTTTGTCTTTAGTTCATTCGCAATCTGCTCGATACACTGATTACCCAACTCATCACGATATCTATCCAACAACTGCAGAATACTTTTTTCAAAAACCGTTGGTTTACGAATAGTCTGATATCCAATACGCGATTGTACTTCGAAAACAGGCACTGCAACTTTATAGTTCTGAAGGTAAATCATCTGCGCCCCCTCTTTTTAGCATTACTGCTTTTTTTTACTTCTTGAACCAACATTTCAGAAGCTGGGAAGATCCGCGCCGCCCGATCTAAATCACTAAAAATTTTCCTATATACTTGTACCTTTTTTTTCCCCGAAGTATCCATATTTGGTAAGAACACATCCCGTTGCTCAAGCATATTCCTTGCGCCAAATACGACTAATAGGTTCTGAGCCCGAGACATTGCAACGTTAATAAACTCATACCTTGCAACATTAGCTCTGGCCGAACGCCGTTTATTCTTCGGCCCACCGTCGTTTCTAACCAAACTAATCAGAAGAATTGGCTTTTCTTTGCCCTGATAACGAATAACGGTATTAATTTCCACATGGATGGCATCAAATTGTATTTTTCCTCCATTTACCTTACTAATTTCTTCTCTGATAACCCTGCACTGAGAAGCATAAAATGACACCACGCCAACTTTCTGCTTATTTTTTTGATTAAATCCACTGTTTCGGGACTGCTCATTAATCTTAACCAACGTATTGGCTATCAAACGGGCTTCTAGTTGATTTGTACGCTCTTCACTTTCTGTATAAGTTTTATCTTTTAGGTCACGAGATGTATCGATCCATAGAACATGATCCTTTTTAGACAACAGAACATTATTTTTCCCCTTTATATGCAAACCGTGCTCACGAGATTTTTCCGGATTGCCGCACTCCAATTGCCCTTCGTAAAAGTTATTTACGATCTTCATAATCTGAGGGTGCATTCGATATTGCACAATTAATCTTTCGCGTATCGACGGATCAGCGTTTTCGAAATGCTCTTTAAATAGAGATGCTGTGACCATTTTTTCAAACCGACGAAGATTATCTTTGGTCAGAATCTGGCTATCCCCTTCTTCTTGGGCTTCTTCTGCTTTATCGGTAAAAGCTTGTGCATCCTGACTTTCTTGAAATACTGGAGGGAGCTGCCGGTGATCACCGACTAAAATGGCTCTGCGGCCACGCATAAGAGGAAGAAGTAACTCTACCGGAGTAGCCTTAGACACCTCATCAATAATTACGGTATCAAAGCTCTCTACACCAGCGTTTTTAAGAGTCTGGTCACTTTCATTACATGAAATGGCAACTAAGTTGCAGTTCTCAACAAAAGTTTTTTCTATATGCTCCCAATCGGACTGTGCGGTATTTTGCTCTGACAAGTTTTCCGCCCAGTCTGTGAAAAAACCCTCCCATGGAGCTCTGATTTTGCTTTCCTCCATCAACTCGACAGACAGGTTTTCAGTATGCTCCTTAACCATGGCTAACTGCATTTCAAACTCTCCAGACTCAATTAAATCCTGCTCCCGAAGATGTTCTCTTGCCTGATTTTCTGTTTTTTGTAGCTTACTCTGCGCTTGGCTTAATTCACGCTCACTATAGGAAAGTTCAGACTCTGCAGTTTTTACTTCATCATCCCCGGGAGCTTCTGCCTCTCTATTTTCCAGCAGCCAACTCTGCTGTTCTTCAATCACAATATGAGTCGCCAATCGCACAGAATCAGAAATCCTCTCCAGCTTGTTTAAGCGTTCGAAAAGCAACAGCGCTGTTTCAGAGGCATCAATTACATTGGCAAAAATCTCTTTATCTGCAAACCAAAAATAGTTTTTTTCATCCAGCCCTGATTGTCGGTGCTCTATTTCCTTCTTTTGTTTTCTTGCAGCACGCCATTTATTCTGAAGCTCAAAGCTATCGTCTTCATCCATCAAATTGGCAAGATGTTCGATTTCTACAATTAGGTTCGCCAACTGAACCTGCGTACCTTCATCCTGCAGACCTCCCTCACCCGCAGTCTGCAAACGAAGTAAATCATGTTTCATACTATCTGTACGGCTACTTATATCACGCCAAATTGGCAGTAGCTTAGTCAGAATAAGAGCCAAACTTTCCGAATTGTCGGTAGTCAGATAAGAATCATGAAATTCAGGCAATTTCACCTTTATCTCAGACAGCTCACTTAAACATTCAATTAACGAATAAACACTGTGTGAGAAATAAGCAGCGGGTAACATACTCCCTTTACCTTCCTTCAGTGAAATTATGTTCTGCTCAGTAGCTTGTTTTTGATGTTGAAGGTTGTCATACCGTGTATGGGCTTCCTCCAATAACTGTTTTGCCTTTTTAAACCGTTTCCTGCATGCTTTAGTTTCAATCAGTATTTCGCTATGAGCTCTTTTAGTTCTGACTAAATCACTCGCAATAAAATTTGCTTTTTCAGCCCAGCTATTCAGTGTTTCTATTTCTTTCTCTTTGTCCTGCTGTGGCTTAATCCATGAAGCCTGAACATGGTTGTGTAAACTGTTATAATATCGCTCTAGCGCTCTGTGCTCAGAGAACACTTTTCCTTCATCTGTAATTTTCCCCTGACCTCTTGCTAGGCGAATCGCTCTAAGTTCAGGATGGTTACGTATACAACTCAGAGCATTGTCAATCGCATCATGCGACTGACTGGCAAGCAATATGGTTTCTCCCTGCTTAGCCAACTGCAAAATCGCCTCAGCAATTACTGTTGTTTTACCTGTTCCCGGCGGCCCCTGAACCAGGCATAAATCTGGCGCACCTAACATTTTCTCCACCGCGTTTTTCTGAGCATCGTTTAAGTCTTTATTGAACCAATCTTCTACTTCTGGCAGTTGCTCTAACTTGTTGGCCTTGTCAATATCGAATAGATAACTTGAAAGGTAAGGTGAATAACAACCTTCGTTTTGCCTCAAATTTTTGATCGTTTGTTCATGCCGTTTGATAAGTGCCAAATCACCCACTGACGGAAACGAGATAAAGCCCTGTTCCGGAACATTGCTCAGCAACTCTTTCTTTATTTCCCGATACTGAGGTAAATAGTCATCGTTCGATAATTCTTCTCCGTCCCTTATATCGTCATGTTCCGCATTAGAAAGCTTGTTTTTCCAGTCCTCTGGTAGTTCAATCTTCACACTAGCTAACACTGGTTTATCTAGCCCTTTTTCATAAAGGTCAACTAGCAGATCGGTATATCTTTTTGTTTCGTTCTTATCAATAAACGTAACCTTTCCTTTAAGCTGCCCCAGCTCAAAACCCCTAGGAATACGTCTGGATAGATTCTTATCACTAATAGTAAATTGCCATTCGTCCATAGATATACCGAGCTCAAACGCTTCAAGATCTTTGCGCCTGAATGCGTGATTTGCGCGTTCTATCTCGTCTCTGCATTCTCCAACCACCAAAAACTCGAGTTGATCTTCATTATTTAAACCAAATCGTAGGTAACGCAGCCCAACCGTTTTCTCTTTAACTAACTCCCGCTTAAATTTTAGAAACTCTAACCATTCTTTCAGCCGAGCCGCTGTTTCTACGGAAATAGGTGGTAACTCCTGAGCAAGATTTTTGGTTAATACATTATTGTGGGAGTTTCGCTCTGGAGGAAGAGAGGATGCAAATGCCAGCAATTCAATTTCATAAGAAGCGGCATTCTCGTCATTGTGTGTCGTGAAAATGTCTTCCGGGATAAACACGGGGGCTCTTTGCATCACGGGCCAATACCCACGAATTGAAATTGTCCTGTTTGTTGGTAGTAGATCAACAAAATTCCCGTGATTGTGCAAACGTATAGCGAGGTTTATGCGTTTATCCGAGTTATCCTGCAAGGACAAATTGGCAACAAAATAGGAAAAAGGAATATTTTCTGGAAAGAAGTTCGCAAGAAAGCGTTCTAGTTGGATTTCTTCATCCTTAGATAAACTTTTATAGTATTCACCTAACCGCTTATTCTTGTTCAACAAACGTTTAAATGACTGCATTAAACGCTGGTGATTGTTGTTGCTTTGATTACTCCAATAAAGCGTTCCTTTCGTTAGCTCTGTACTTCCATCCGAAAATTTATTATCAGGAAAATCCATTGCTGCGTATTCCTGAAAAGACTCTTGAGAGCTTTGATGTTGATCCATTTCATCAAGAGTAGACGTAAATAGCCCTGAAAAAATTTCATCTGACATTGGTTGCCTCTATAATTTTAATTGTTATTTAGCCAGACATTAACGTTCCGCCTTTTATATACATAAATGTCTACGAACCTAAAGCACTTAAGCGCATTTTTACTTATTAGACCTTTAACGATACCATAAGAAAATGATTGCACATTGTGATCGTGGTCAAATACTGTTGAGCTCTAAGGTTTATAAGGGTTTTATATGCAGATTGGCAGAATTCATTCTGTAGCAGTTTTAGACAATATCAGAACTCATGTTGGTGAAATAACCTGAGACACCTGTTCGTTAAATATAGACAGTCTCTGATTTTCTGCATTAATTTATTCAATAAGTTAATGCCTCACTAACGTCCCAAAATAAATGCCCGCGATAATAGAAAGTACGGCCACAGCACCAGCCGGTGAAAGTGCCGGTAGTGATACCAACAGCTGAGTATCATTCCCACCACTAGCTAAAACTGCACCGAAACCCATCAAACTACCTGCACCTAAATGCCCCAAGTAATGCTTCGGCTTTCCAAATTCAAATTTAAATGACTTAGTGACTAACGCAGCGATTAGCATTCCCAAAATCAAAAAAGCGATTAACATAAATCGCTCAACACTAGGCCAAGCACTTCCAGTGCCATTCCAGATAGAAAGACTGATATCTTTAAGCAATCCACTAGGTGTCCAATGAGGCTCAAAAACAAAAATACAACCTGCCATTAAGCCAATACCCAACATGGAAAGCCATAATTTTCTACTATCAGTATTTGATCTCAAAATAATAAATCCAAGTAGTATCGACCCAGCAATTAATACACCGAAATGAATAATCATTGGAATTTCGTAACCGCTGGGTTTGATATTAACCATTAATGTAGTAAACACTATCCATGCAACTAACCAACCGACAACGGTTGCTAGCATAACCAACTGCCCGCGAGCTAAGCGGCTAATTGTGGATACACCACATCCGTGGTTCAAGGCTGCCCCGAAACCAAACAAAAAACCTCCTACAACAAAATGCCACGTAGGCAGATATGCCATAAAATAGCTCGGTTGAGAAATTAAGTGGGATAAACCGATAGAAAGCCATGACAAGGTTCCGCTAAATACAATAGCCAACAAAAAAATGGGTTTTCCAGCACGCGCTTCTTTAACGCCGCGAACCATACATAGCCCGGTGGTTTGTGCTAGATACCCCAGAAGTCCTATCAAAATTAGAGACAAATACAGCACATGACCTCCATGTAAGGAATTTATTAACAGTTAATTGGATAAATACATAAAATAAATATAGTAGAATGATGCCTCTGTTGGCTTAAGAGAATTGATTTATGTTTTCACAAGTTATCGACTGGCACAAAACCAAGCACCCTAAATACACATTGGGAAACCAACCAAATGAGTTCTCACGCCAGTACTTAATTAATCTATGTGAGTCCATTTTGCGTCCTGTTTCACAACAATTTGGTGATGTGACCGTTACATATGGTTTTACCAGCACAGATTTATATCGTTATTTACAAAAAAACAGCCCCAAAAATACCGCAGCAGAAATTGATCAGCATGCTTCAATGGAGCATAACTCTAAAGGAAATCGAATTTGCAAACGTGACGGCGCAGCTTGCGATTTTCTCGTTGAAGGCTATGAAAACAGAATGGCAGAAGTCGCTCGTTATATAACAGCAGAACTCCACTATGACAGGCTCTATTTTTACGGCAATGACAAACCCATTCATGTCAGTATAGGGCCTGATAACAGCAGATACGCATTGATTCGAGAAACAAGACCCGACGGGCTTCGGGTTAATAAAAAGAGTGGCACGGGCGACAATGCTAACGCGCTATTTTTATAGCCAAAATTTGCAGAAATAAAGGAAACCTTTCACATGGATGAGAAGATCTTCTCAGAACTTGTCTCTCAAATACCCGTAGGGAAGCAGCTTCCTGATGCGATTTATGTTCATCGTGACGCCTTCAGTGCTGTGCCTGATACTTTAGCCAAATTTATACCCGCAGTGGCAAACGCAGTAAACGTGGGTAATGAAGATTGGAACTTAGTAAAACTATTTAAAAAAGAATTTCGTCTTTCATTGCTCCACTATCCTAGTTTCTACGACGATTCCTACCCTTCTTTGCAGCAAAGTCTCAATGTGGACCTGACTAAACTTAGCCATAAAGTGACCAGCTATGAACAGTCAGATAACCCCCCTATCCTTCATCGCAAAGAAACGATGGTTTTACCTAACAGCCAATACTACGATCATTTCGTAACATTAACTCAAGAAGGCGAAAATGCAGGCTTGTATGAAAACAGCCGCCTAATCGGTTTTAAGCGCTCTTGGGAAAATCTTATTAGCCACCACGGATATGAGCTTGTTGATGGACGATTATTCCGTAGCTCTGCCGTTCAGTTAAACATTGAAGAACCTGGCATCGACAGACATAAAACTGCCATTGTGAGACATGACCTTTCCGCTCCAATGAAAACACTGGTCAAACACGGTTACCTAGAAGGTACTTATTCAATATTCGACTACGGCTGTGGCCGTGGTGACGACTTACGAGAGCTAGAAGCTCATGGTTTAGATGCGTTAGGTTGGGACCCTAATTTTCTTCCTGATAGCGACAAAGTATCTTCAGATATAGTTAATCTTGGATTTGTGCTCAACGTCATTGAAGATCAGGATGAAAGACTTGATGCATTATTAGGTGCTTGGGAACTTGCAGACCAACTCCTTGTTGTTTCAGTTATGCTGGCTAATGAAAACTACATTGCCCAGTTTAAACCCTATAAAGATGGTGTCATTACCTCTCGAAATACCTTTCAAAAATACTATGCTCAATCAGAAATAAAAACGGCATCATAGCTGGAAGCAAATCACCTCGCCAGAACCGGTAGAATCTAAAGACAAAGCTAGTCATAAGCCAAAACCAACCCTTATTTGAAGCATTTTGGAAAAGCTGCCTAGAATTAGGGCGCATCCCCGCCAATGATGAATTTGGGCAATCAAACCATTAGGGTCAAAGTGACTATAAATTCTGGCTCACCGCAAAGGTCGTATTTTCTCAAGTTAAATTTAACCTGCCCCCCATTTATAACTAATTAAGAACAATGTCATGCCTAGAAATTACCACTCGGCGATCAGCAAGCGGCTTTTTACGCCAAGGATCTGCATCCCCATAGCTTCAAACACTTCTTCAAAATCTCTACATTGCGCAGGGATATTGGGTAAAGAGAACGACGCCTGACTAAAAAAACGGATCTGTTCATGCTCTGCACTCCAAGCAAGTTGCCACCACTGGATTATATTCCTTTTTGAATTTTTGAATCTAAGCTGACTTGGTAATTTGTCTCTCTTAACACTATTTTCTTTGGCAAAAGTTGGTAACAAATTCCACTTATCGTTGTTCGGCCAGTAGGCAAACGGCAGGCAATGATCAACCTGATAATCATTTTTAAGCGGCTCTCCACTCCAGACACTATAAACCGTTTCACCGAGACTTCTTAAGCTCTCAATTCTATTACGAACTTCACGGGTATTATGACCTTCGTCCATCCACCGTAAACATCCATGGTAGGTTTGAAAAGGAATATTCTGCTGCTTATTTGCTTCAAAGCGTTGCATCTCCATTATCCACTGGTTTACGACCAATGGTTCTATCCAGCAGTTGTACAGACGAAAGCAATCCCACAAGCTTTCTTTAAGGGTAAATGTGCCAAAGCTCTGTAAAAATTCATTATCGATGAGCACCGAAGTTTGTTTCTTTCGGTATTTGGGCCGTTGAATAGTAAACTCTGGATTGGATTTACTACCTTGGTAAATAAAAGCGACCGGACCGTCTTTAATGGTTTTAATCACGTCCGAAAATGTCTTTTGTAGGGCTGTGGCCTCTTTATTAAAAAACATCGCACCAATACAAAGGTCATCAGGAGTAATACTCTGGAGCTTGCTCCAACCATCATCGGTAACAAAAGCCAATCCTTTTTTTGGGTTGCTATTTTGATAGATCTGCTCAGTGTCTCTGTCTCGATAATCAACGAGTCGTTTATAAGCCTTTATCCAATAAAGCGCAATTAGCCCGAGGGGAAGCGACACTTCTTGATCCGTTCGGTCAATTACCGCTCCCGGATGAGCGTCTGCGATTCTTAGTAAAGTTCTAAGCAAGGCCAGTTTATAGGTAGAACTTTTACTGTCGTTCACGATAATATGGCGAACTTTATTCAGATCTCCCGAACCATCATCTGGCAGATATAAAACTACGGTTTGCCAGCTTACCTCACCTCGCCCCAATGTATCAGCTAGACGGCCACTTTTGTACCGCACCATCAATGCATAATCTTTAGCTAAGCTTTCTAGGGCCTCTGCGGAGACAGAGTGATGCTCTCTCTCATCGGTAAAACTACCGAATCTTAAGGTGATCACTAACTTGCCACCCGGTGCTAATAGGTTAGATAATTTTCTAATCGTCCTTTCACGTTGTTTCTCAGTAAGATGCATCCATACCGCGCTAACCAAAATCAGATCAAAGCGCATACCAAGACTGCCGATTTTTTTTAGTTCAGGTAGTTTATCACATATCTACAAATTATGGGAGTTCACAATGAGTTTTCGACTTGATCTTA
>ASRM01000121.1_pt1 | contig 14596 bp, 15 predicted proteins | sample 693238 | NCBI WGS metagenome assembly ASRM01 (sample SAMN02169242, study PRJNA158439) | bioreactor metagenome | isolation source: day 74 sample from continuous culture bioreactor inoculated with sediment... | place: Germany: Bremen
GCTAGACAGGTTAGGACCGCACCGTGCAGCTATGATGGCATCGGTAGATGATGCAGTGAAAGCAGCAGGTCAATATCATCAGGCTGAAGCTTTTGGGCAGTCGGATATGTTTGGTGTATTGACGGATGCGCCTGAAGAAGTAGAGCAAGCTTATGCTCAGGTACCTGCCTGGCCTGAAAAAGTGTGGTTGGAAGGTGAGCGCGAAACATTAGGCTTATATTTGACTGGGCACCCAGTAAATGCCTATATAAAGGAACTTTCTAAATACACCAGTTGTCGACTAAAAGATGCAACGCCAACTCGCAGAGATCAGAGTGTAACACTCGCTGGGTTGGTTATTGCCGCTCGTGTGATGACAACTAAGCGTGGAACTCGTATTGGTTTGATGACATTGGACGACCGTTCAGGGCGTATTGAAGTAATGTTGTTCTCTGATTCGCTAGATAAGTACGCAGAATTACTGGAAAAAGATAAAATTCTGGTTATTTCTGGACAGGTCAGCTTTGATGACTTCAACGGTGGCCTTAAAATGTCCGCGCGTGAAGTTATGGAATTGGGCGAAGCAAGAGAAAGATACGCGAGAGCTTTGTCTATATCTGTGAGTCAATCTCAAATAGATGGTCATTTTTTTGAAAAATTTAGCCAGATATTGGAACCTCATAGGGCAGGAACGATACCGGTAAATATTTATTACCAGCGACCAGATGCTAGAGCGAAGCTCGCATTGGGGGTTGAGTGGCGTGTTACGCCAAACGATAAACTAATCGATGATTTAAAACAGCTGCTTGGAACGAGCCAAGTAGAACTCGAATTTAACTAAGATCCAGCTGCCAATTCGGTAGCTGAATAAAAAAGGATTCATGATGAGCCTGAACTTTCTAGAATTTGAAAAGCCAATTGCAGAACTAGAAGCTAAGATTGAAGCGCTTCGCGATGTATCGCGTCACGGCGGTGATACTTCAGTGGATCTAGATAAAGAAATAGCACAGCTTGAAGAGAAAAGCTTAGAGCTAAAAAAGAAAGTATTTAGTGATTTAGGTGCATGGCAGGTTGCTCAACTTGCAAGGCATCCGCAACGTCCGTATACACTGGATTATATAGATAATGTCTTTACCGAATTTGATAATTTGGCCGGCGATCGTGCTTTCGCTGATGATAAGGCGATAATCGGCGGAATGGCCCGATTAGAGGGCCGCCCAGTGATGATAATTGGTCACCAGAAAGGGCGTGAAACCAAAGAAAAAGTGATCCGGAATTTTGGTATGCCAAAACCAGAAGGGTATCGCAAAGCGTTACGCTTAATGGAAATGGCAGAGCGTTTTAATATGCCTATTATCACCTTTATTGATACGGCTGGTGCTTATCCTGGCGTTGGTGCAGAAGAACGTGGTCAGTCAGAGGCGATAGCGAAGAACCTTAAAGTCATGTCTGGCTTAAAAGTACCTGTGATTTGTAATGTGGTTGGTGAAGGTGGCTCTGGTGGTGCATTGGCGATCGGTGTTGGTGACTATGTGAACATGCTTCAGTATTCGACCTATTCAGTTATTTCCCCAGAAGGGTGTGCATCAATTCTTTGGCGCGATTCAGATAAAGCCCCTCAGGCTGCTGAGGCAATGGGCTTAACCGCTGATCGTTTAAAAGAGCTGGAACTTATTGATGAGATAATCGAAGAGCCACTAGGCGGCGCACACCGCGATCCTATTATGATGGCTAACAACATGAAAGCCACGCTGTTAAAGCAGTTAGAAGATCTTGAATCACTGGATCAAGACATGTTGCTGGCACGTCGATACCAACGCCTGATGAACTACGGTTATTGCTAAGTTAAATGCCGTGAACCGGGTATCTTGAAGTTACTTGGGGATATATCGTCAATTCGGTTAAACTAAAGCGGGCTTTATGGCCCGCTTTCTTTTTGCATGGAGAATATGGTCAATAGTCTCCATGCAGCTGAAGTTAAATATTAATAACAGGTGCCCAATATTGATGTACTCACATTTTTCATCGGTTCTCGATAACGTTGTTCACAAAAGTGGTCAGATAGTTTTGGCGTTTAGTGGTGGTGTTGATTCTAGAGTACTGTTACACCTTCTTGCACATTATCAGAGAAGCCACCCGGAGTTGAAATGTATCGCAGTCCATGTGCATCATGGACTCAGCAACGAAGCTGACAACTGGGCGCAGTTATGTTCCCAGTGGTGTCGTAGTTATGGTATTGATATTTCGATCGAGCGGGTTAAGTTAAATTTGGGAAGTCAGATTAGTACTGAACAAGAGGCTAGGGATAAGCGGTATCAGGTTCTTGGCAACTATATAGAAAAAGGTGATGTACTACTAACAGGGCAGCACGCCAATGATCAAGTTGAAACATTTTTGTTGGCTCTCAAAAGGGGAAGCGGTCCGAAGGGGCTTTCTTCTATGGCTGAGCGTGCGCCTTTTCGACAAGGATTATTAGTACGCCCATTGCTTTCCATTACTCAGGATCAGATCCATCAATATGCTCAAGATGAAAACTTGAAGTGGGTTGAGGATACTAGTAACTCTGACACCAGTTTTGACCGCAATTTTCTGCGTCATCAAATCGTTCCTGCATTAACATCTCGCTGGCCTGGCATTGAAAAGTCCGTGCTGCGCAGTGCAAAGTTGTGTGCTGATCAAGAATCATTACTTGACCAACTGTTACAGGAAAAACTGGATGAATTAGTGGATGCGAACTCCGGAATATCGATATCGAAACTCTCCCAACAGAGTGAATTGGCCCGGAACCAATTACTTCGCATGTGGTTAGGTCAACATAACTGTCTTATGCCTTCAGCGAAACAATTGTCATTGATTTGGACTGAAGTCGCACTATCCAAAACAGATGCCAGCCCAAAGTTGCAGTTAGTCAGTGGGGTGATTCGTCGGTTTAAGGGAGCTCTTTATTGTACCTGTCATCATGAGGATGTTAGTCAGTGGACCTCGGTAATTAGGCTCGGTGAAACTATCACGTTACCGGATCACCTGGGAGAAGTAGGTTTTATCCGTACAACACTGCCTTCCACTATGGGATTAAGGGCTCCGAGACCAAATGAAAAGGTTTGGATTGGTTTTGAACCTGAAGGTTTGATAGCTCACCCTACAAACAGAGGACACAAGCGAAAACTGAAGAAATTGTTCCAAGAGTACAGCGTACCAAGTTGGTTAAGAAAGCGAACCCCAATAATTATGTATGATGATAAGTTGGCTTTAGTGGCAGATCTGTTTGTGGACAAAGATTTCTATGGTCATGATTGTGAAATAGTATGGAATCAAGTATAAAAACGTTAATAAGTAAACAAGTGAAGCAATGTTAATAAGGTAGAGTATTTATGAATAAAATAATGACAGGAATTATACTGGCGTCAGCACTTTTCAGTGGAGCAACGTTGGCGGCAGGCGATCCTGCAGTAGGTAAATCTAAATCAGCGGTTTGTGGAGCATGTCATGGTGCTGACGGTATTTCTCTGATGGACGGATACCCGAACCTGAAAGGTCAAAACTCAACCTACATCGTATCTTCGCTTAAAGGTTATCGCTCTAAACAGAGAAATGGTGGATTGGCAGCGGTTATGCAAGCTCAGGCTATGATGTTAAGCGACGACGATATCGCTAACTTAGCGGCCTACTACTCGTCATTAAAATAAATACTCGAGTAGATTAATATACTCAAATAGTCCGAAGGTACACGATTGTGACTGAATTCGCGGGTAGTTTGAGTATAATGCGGTTACTTGGGTAAATTAAGCACGATTTAAGGGATTAAAATGAAAAAAATTGAAGCGATTATAAAACCATTTAAGCTCGATGATGTACGTGAAGCGTTAGCTGAAGTAGGTATTACTGGTATGACGGTTTCAGAAGTGAAAGGCTTTGGTCGTCAGAAAGGTCATACGGAACTATATCGTGGTGCGGAATATATGGTGGATTTCTTACCCAAAGTTAAGCTTGAAATTGTGGTTAACAGTGATGTTATCGATCAATGTATTGAGACCATTATTGAAACGGCGCAAACAGGTAAAATTGGCGACGGTAAGATATTTGTTACTGATGTAGAACGTGTCGTTCGTATCCGCACCGGGGAAGAAGACGAAGACGCAATTTAACCTGCAGTATTGATATAAAAGGAGCTTCGGCTCCTTTTTTCTTAGGGGATTTCTGATGAAGCGATGGCTCAGAACTACGCTTGGCGTGATTTGTTTACTTCTGTTAGTTGTAACGATCTCTTTTCAGTTAATCTTCAAGATATCAGAACACCCAGAAATGATGATCCAGAAGTCTGGGGGAATGACGGCAATAAAGCAGTGCTTCAATAGTACCAATGCACAGCCGTTAGACACCGATAAAAAGTTGAATGTACTGGTTTGGAATATTTATAAACAAAACAGAACCAGCTGGAAAGGAGCCTTAAATTCTTTTAGCGAAGAAAGTCAGCTTCTTCTATTACAAGAAGCCAGTTTAACCGAGTCATTTAAACAGTGGATCTCAATAAAGAACTGGAAAAGTCATTATGTCAGTGCGTTTACCGCTTTGGATGTCAGCTCCGGAGTAGTGAACCTGTCCTCTCAGTTGCCTGTAAAAGCATGTGCATTCACACAAGCTGAACCTTGGCTAAGATTACCTAAATCAGCACTCTATGCGCGCTATAGGCTTTCTGATGGTCAAGAGCTTGTTGTTATCAACATACATGCGATTAACTTTACTCTTGGTATGACTGAATATACGGCTCAAATTGAGGCACTAAAGCGTGCTGCTATTACCCATTCAGGGCCTATGATTCTTGCTGGTGATTTTAATAGCTGGAGTGATGAAAGAACACAGACATTGGCAGAGATAGTTGCACAGCTTCGGCTTAAAGAGGTGATATTTACACCGGATCACAGAAAACAGTTCGTTAATGGACTTCCTTTGGATTACGTTTATATACGAGGATTGGAGGTTATAAACGCTAAAGCGCCCATGACGGACGCTTCAGATCATAATCCACTGATGGTAAGCCTTAGAATATCAGCGCCACAAGAGCCCAAATAAGGAAATAACCTACCCAAGGAATGGAAGCAATTGCCAGTGCCTGGCCTTGATTGAACTCCGTCCATGCGCCTACAGCTGAATAACCGAGCACAATATACCAAGGTAATAGCAGCGGAAAAGCGCTGGCAAAACCGAACCAGTCACTTGTTGGGGGTAATTTTAGTAATCCGTTTAAACTATTTAGGTCTGCTGCATAGGTGATTACCTGACCGTGATTGACTAACAAACTGACATAACTGGCTAGATCGCCTAATACAGCAGGAAATATGACGACAGATGCGGCTGCAAACCATTTCCAGTATCCATGTTGATATTTGCTGGGTTTTGCCGCTAGCATAAACCAGAAAGCCAATAAGCCGATGGCTAACGTTCTGTTTAATGCATCATTGATGATCTCACTCGCCATCATTGCATTGGCATCCAGTCGTTCAAAATTACTGGCGGAATCTGCGGGAATCTGGCTAATGAGAACCGATTTTAACCATTCAAAGTCAACCACATCAAAATAAGCCCCCCAAAATAAAAAGGGTGTTAATAAAAGAATGATATAGGTTTGCCATCCCCATGAGCCTCTTTGATAAAGAGCGGCAAAGCAAGAGGTCGGGGCTCGAAAAATGTCGAGTAACATTATGAGAGGGTTACTGGATGGAATGATCATACACTTACCTTAGTTACATCTACGTATAGTTTTAAGTTTTGTCCGGGTTTAATGTATTTTTGCTTAGTAAGGTTATTCCACTTAACAATATCTGAGCCTTTTACTTTAAATTTACTAGCAATTGCGCTGATGGTATCCCCATTGCGAACTTTATAGTTAACCGTACGAATAATGGCACCGTCACTGCTATTCTTCCATATGACAATTTTTTGACCTACGCGTAATGTGTCCTTTGGTCCCATGCCATTCCATTTGGCTAACGATTGGTACGATACTTTATTTTTACGCGCTATTGTCCATAAGCTTTCACCAGAAGAGGCGGTATGAGTTAGTTTGTACTTTCCTCGTGCAGTCGATTGTGTTTTCGCCAAACGATTTGTTGCACTTAATGCATAGGTTTTGTTGCTGCCAGTTGAAGTCGGAATCATTAAATACTTGCCTGCACGGATGGTATTATTTTTTAAACCATTAGCATTGCGAACAATTTTACTTGTTGTGTTGTATTTCTGAGCAATAACACTGATTGAATCGCCAGACTTCACTTTGTAACGGATCAGTTTTACTCCTTTGCCACGGTTTTCTGCAACGGCCTTTTTAAAACTGGCCGCTTTATCTATTGGGATCAAGAAGTGATGTGGCCCTTCTGGAGCGGTTGCCCATTGGTTATATGCAGGGTTGAAGCTCTGTAGTTGCTTTACACTTAAGTTGGCATAGTTTGCTGCAATGGCAAGATCAAGCTGCTCTTTAGGGTCAATTAACTGGAGTGCGGGTTTATTGGCAATGGGTGGAACGGATAATCCATATTTTTCTTGATTCGCGATTACGTCAGCAAGGGCTAATAGTTTTGGCACATACCCACTTGTCTCTTTAGGCAGATCGAGAGAGAAAAAATCGATGGGTTTTCCTGCTTTATTATTCTTTTTGATTGCTCTGGATACTCTGCCACCTCCGCTATTATAAGCTGCAATGGCGTGATTCCAGTTTCCTTCAAATCGCTTGTTTAGGTAGGTTAAGTAATTTAGCGCAGCATCAGTTGCCGCACTAACATCGCGTCTGCCGTCATACCAATAGTTCTGTTCCAGTCCATACATTTTTCCGGTGCCGGGAACGAACTGCCATAGCCCGGCAGCGCTTCCGTGGGAATAAGCAAATGCATCGAATGAACTCTCTACAACGGGCAGTAACGCCAGCTCTAAAGGTAATTGACGTTGCTCAATTTTATCTACAATCAGGTATAAAAAAGGTTCTGCGCGTTTTGAAACCGACGCAAGATGTTTTGGATGTTTAATGAACCAATTGCGATAGTAATCTACCTTTTTGTGATCTGGAACGGTCATGTAGAGTTGCATCGCGATACGTTGCCACACATCTTCTTGTTTCCAGGGTGTCATCACAGGAGGCTCTGGCTGAACCTGAGACGCTTGTTCTACTACGGATACGGAAACGATATTGTCATCCACATTGGTTTCCGGTTGCTTAACATCCGGTTGATTTACAATGTGATTTTCATTATTGATTTTGACATCTTCCGTGGAGGCGTCATTTTGTTGGATCGCCTGGCAACCAGCCAACAGCAATACTATGACCCAACTAAGCAGAGTTCTCATTAATTTTACCTTTTTCAAAATTGGCTGCTGATAATACTTGCGCTCAATTATTGATACAAGGCTGAAAATGTTAAAATGCGTTCTTCCACTCTCTGAGAGCGCTAAAGACACCTAAAGGCTGTGAGTTTCTGCTTCTATTGGAAACAGAGTTTATGATAGTGGGCTGATCAACGCGCAAAAATGGGTTGATCCATTTTTCTTGCCTTAATGTCGTTGGCAAGGTTGGTTGGTTCTCGGCTCTTAAGCGATGAACTTTTTCTCTATACTCAAGCAGCTTTAAGTTGTCAGGTTCGACGGCAAGAGCAAAGGCAATATTGCTCGTTGTATATTCATGAGCGGGATAAATGTTAGTTTCTTCTGGCAGTGAGAGTATTTTATTGAGTGACTCAAACATTTGCTCATAGGTGCCTTCAAATACCCGCCCACATCCAGCAGAGAATAATACATCACCACAAAATAGTTTTTCGTCGCCTACATAACCAATATGGCCTTTAGTATGCCCAGGTAATCCCAGAACTAAAAAGCTTTCATCAAATAAAGAGAACCGGTCGCCTTCCTTCATATGATGAGTTAGTGAGGTTACAGGTTCCGCCTCCGGACCGACTATTTTTATATGTGGGAAAACTTGTAACAGCTTCGCTATACCACCAGTATGGTCATTGTGGTGGTGGGTAACTAAAATAGCTTCTAAAGTTAATCCATGTTGCGTTAAATAATCTAATACGGGTTGTGCGTCGCCGGGGTCTACAATTGCACAACGGAGATCGTGATTTTGAATGAGCCAGATGTAATTGTCATTGAATGCAGGTATGCTCTTGATGGTTAACATTTTATTCTCCAGCTACAGAATGATGAAATAGTCGATGAAACCAGCTCGTACAACACGAACTATTGAAAATCCCCACTCTTGGCAGCATTTAAAAAATGGCCAATGGGTATCAGAGTCCATTCAAATGCGGCTGGATGAGTGGTGCCCAAAATTATTTGGCTACCACATGTTAAAACTTGGAGGCCTCAGTTGTGAGATTGCCAGTACTATGTGCAATATTCAACACCAAGTTAGTGTCGATATAAAAAATCCGTTACATAATATTGTTGCTGATAGCTATAACCTGCCTTTTTTAGAAAAGAGTTTTGATGTTGTACTGCTCGCTCACCAACTGGATTATTGCGATGATCCTCATCGATTGTTACGAGAAGTCGACAGGGTCATGATTGACGATGGCTACCTTGTTCTTTCTGGATTTAATCCAATTAGTATCACTGGTTTTTCGAGCTTGATGCCGTGGCGAAAACATAGCCTTCCGTGGAGTGGGCGCATGTTTACTCCTCATCGTATTCGGGATTGGTTGGGGTTACTCAACTATGAAGTAGTTCATACGGATCAGTATGGTGTTTTCCCTTGGAAAAATCCGATATGGACATGGATGGAGAGTGGTCTTGGCGATTGTATTTCTCCGTTTGGTAGCCTTTACTTTATTGTGGCGAGAAAGCGAACCTATCCACTGAAACCCATTAAGCCACACTGGCGATTAAAGCGTCGCTTGTCGCCAGTTAGAGTTAACTGCAGGGTAAGGTGATCTTCTCTTAATGGCCTATTCGGTGGCAACGTACCCCTCATCTATGTCTGTCGGATTTTCTGCAGCAAGGCGTGCAATTTCATCACAAATCTCATTTTCTCTGTGACCAGCATGACCTTTTACCCACTTCCAATCTACCTGATGACGCTGAGATTCAACATCCAGAGCTTGCCATAGATCTGCGTTTTTAACGGGCTTTTTACTGGCCGTTTTCCATCCACGCTTCTTCCAGTTATGTATCCACTGAGTGATACCTTGGCGGACATATTGGCTATCTGTTGTTAACGTTACATTACATGGCTGTTTTAAAGACCGTAATGCGATAACCGCTGCCATCATTTCCATCCGGTTATTAGTGGTGAGTTTGAATCCCTTGGCAATCTGTTTTTCGGTTTGTTTATATCGTAATACGATACCGTAGCCGCCTGGGCCGGGGTTACCTAAACAAGAACCATCAGTGAAAACTTCTACTTGTTTTGTCATGATTTGATACTATTAGTTATTATTGCCATTTGCTGGATCGGTATAGTCTGACATATATCTCATTATGAATACTAGTAACAATTCTAATCAACAACGTATCATTGTACTCGATACTGAAACGACGGGTATGAACCGTGAGGGTGGGCCAACCTATTTGGGGCACCGTATCATTGAAATTGGTGCGGTAGAGATCATCAACCGCAAGCTTACTGGCAAACATTTTCACGTCTATATTAAACCAGACAGAGAGATTCAGCCTGATGCGATTGATGTACACGGTATTACGGATGAGTTTTTAATCGATAAACCTGAGTATCAAGACGTTCATAAAGAGTTTCTGGAATTTATTCGTGGTGCAGAACTTGTCGCACACAACGCCCCGTTTGACGTTGGCTTTATGGACAATGAGTTCAGAATGCTGGATTCAAGTATTGGTAAAACAGAGCAGTACTGTGATATTACCGATACTCTCGCTATGGCGAAGAAGATTTTTCCGGGTAAACGAAACAACCTAGATACCTTATGTGATAGATATGGTATCGATAATTCGCACCGAACACTGCATGGCGCATTACTGGATGCCGAAATCTTAGCCGATGTTTATCTGTTGATGACTGGTGGTCAGACGGACTTAAAGTTTACTGGCGATGCTCAATCAAATAGTGATTCGGCTTCAGAAATGATTAAACGGGTCTCCAGTGGACGAAAATCACTTAAGGTTTTAAGTGCTACGGCCGATGAACTAAATGCACACCAAGAACGTTTAGATATCGTAGAGAAAGCCGGCAGCTGCCTTTGGCGACAATAGAGGAAACTATGTTCAGGATTCTGTTTATATTGCTCAGTGTTTTTTCCAGTGCGTTTGGCTGGTCCCAGACAGAATCCACAGTATCATTGCTGGATAATCGCTTTAGAGTGGATCCGACTATAGAGCAGATATCTTTTCTCGTTTATAGAGAAAAACGTTCTAAATCAGTGGTATTAGTCCGTCCTGATGGTAAAAAGTATTACGCTTGGAAGCACCCAGACAATGTTTCCTGGTATGAAGAAAATGGTTTAGATATTATCTCAATAGATAACCCTATGCCTGGCCCATGGCAAGCGATAGGTAAGGTGACACCTAGAAATAATATCACTTTATTGTCGAATCTTCGATTGGGAATCGACCGTTTGCCTAATCGCCTATATCAATCAGAACGCCTCAAATTTACGGCTCGGTTGACACAAGATGAAAATCCACTCGTTGTTCAAGACTTTTTGGATAGAGTTCGTTTGAAAGTACTGTTTTTTCAGTACATCGGAGATAAAGAAAACCCGGATCGAGAGCTAAAACCCGAATCGTTTTCCCTTGGTGATTTTAAAGATGATGGTGAAGGCCTGGATGAAGTCGCTGGTGACGGCGTATTTACGGTTGAAGTTCCAATCAGTGTTAAACCCGGAAAATATACAGCACAAGTGACCTCTAGTAATGGGGTGTTTTTAAGATCAATAGAGCAAACGGTTCTGGTTTACCCGACACCGGTGGAAGTAACGTTTATCCAATCTCATGAAGAAGAAATTGAGCACAGTATTACTGTCTCCGGGGAGCAGGGCATGGTACTTCCTGGCTCTATTGCTACCCATATTGAACTTGATACCCCTAATGCTAAAACCATAATCAAAGAAAGTTCTGTAGACAAAGATGCGCTTTCGATGGAATTTTTTATAGAAAATAATCAGGCACCGGGTAAGCATGTCTGGAGAGGTATGGTTTATGCTACTGAGGGAGCTGCTCAGAGAGAATTAATTTTCAATATTGAAGAGCATGCATTTAGTGTGATGCAAAAACTGGATATTAAAAAATCCACTACAGAATATAAAAGAGTGCAAGAAGAGAAAAGAAGACAGCTTGAGCAAGAGCGTATAATAAGAGACAGAGAAGAGGCGCGTATGAAAGGTATGCTGACAATTCTGGTTGGTAACCTCATCGTAATAGTTATCGGTCTTATTATTTGGTTTTTTGTTAGCAAACTTAGAACTCGAAAAGTGTCTGTCCCTGAAATGCAGCTAACACCGCCTCCGAAATTTTAGTTACAAGGGCAATGATGCCCTTTTATTTGAATTAAAGTATTGAAGTTACTTGAGTATACTTGTGTATATAAGAATAAAGAGAGAAAAATCATGTATCAAGACCTAATACGTTCAGAGTTGAATGAAGCAGCTGAAGTACTAAATAAGTTTTTAAGTGATGATACCAATATTCAGCAGATAGAGGCAGCGGCTAAAATGATCGCTGACGCCTTTAAACAAGGTGGAAAAGTGCTTTCCTGTGGTAATGGTGGTTCTCATTGCGATTCGATGCATTTTGCAGAAGAATTAACTGGGCGTTATCGAGAAAATAGACCTGGCTACCCAGGCATTGCTATATCGGATCCCAGCCATCTTTCTTGCGTAAGTAATGACTTTGGGTACGATCATGTATTTTCAAGATATGTGCAAGCAGTGGGATCCAAAGGGGATGTTTTGTTCGGTCTGTCAACGTCAGGTAATTCAGGAAATATTCTAAAGGCAATTGAGGCCTCAAAAGAGAAAGGAATGAAAACCATTGCGTTAACGGGTAAAGATGGTGGTAAAATGGCCGGTTTGGCGGATATTGAAATTCGGGTTCCGCATTTTGGTTATGCTGATCGTATTCAAGAGATCCATATAAAGATTATCCATATTGTCATCCAGTTAATTGAAAAAGAGATGGCAAAGTAAACGTACTATAGGTTGAATAATGTGTGAATTGCTCGGTATGAGCGCTAATGTGCCCACCGATATCTGTTTTAGCTTTGCCGGTTTAATGCAACGTGGGGGCCGAACTGGCCCACATAGTGATGGCTGGGGGATTACATTTTATGAAGGTAAAGGTTTCAGAACCTTTAAAGACCCTAATCCAAGCTGTAATTCCAAGATTGCAGAGCTGGTTCAGAATTATCCAATAAAAAGCTGTGCAGTTATCAGCCATATACGACAAGCGAACCGTGGTGGTGTTAATTTAGAAAACACGCATCCATTTACTCGGGAATTATGGGGTAAATACTGGACATTTGCTCATAATGGTCAGCTAACGGATTATGAGTCTTTGGAAACAGGACGTCATAGACCCGTTGGAAAAACGGATAGTGAATTGGCATTTTGCTGGTTGTTAAATCAGTTGGAAGAAAGGTACCCAGAGCCGCCTCAGGATTTGTGTGCAATGTTCAATTATGTTGCAGAGTGCAGTGAAAAGCTAAAAGCGTTTGGTGTCTTCAACATGCTTTTGAGTGACGGTGAATATGTGATGACGTATTGCACAAACCATCTATACTGGATAACTCGTCGGGCTCCTTTCGGAAACGCGAATCTGATTGATGAAGACATCGTAGTTAACTTTCAGGAAGAGACAACACCAAATGATGTTGTTTCAGTTGTCGCAACTCAACCTCTGACAGATAACGAGGAGTGGCATAGGATGAAACCGGGGGAATACAACCTATTCCATTTTGGTGAAATTGTAGACTGCAATAAGCAGAGCTTGGTCGACGTGCCATTTGCAGAGCCAAAACCAAAAAGTCAGGCTCCTACGGAACCGTTATAAAAATTAAAAAGGGCTGATAATTCAGCCCTTTTTTAATTTCTGGGTAATTCATGCTTTCTAATACTACGTATATTCAAGTAACTTTAAGGGGCTCTTGAGTATAGAATCAATCATCCGCGTATCCATGAATACTCAATAAATTTCCGTCTAAGTATGCTTGATTATTTTGCATAGAAAGTCGGCCATCAATAAACCACTGAATTGTTAATGGATAAATACTGTATTCCTGAGTCTGAACGCGTTGATTGAGAGTATCAGCGCTATCATCGTCAAAGACAGGCACTTTAGCCTGTAATATTACAGGGCCACCATCCAATTCTTCTGTGACAAAATGGACACTGGTACCATGTTCTTTATCACCAGCATCAATAGCTCTTTGATGCGTATGAAGTCCTGGGTATTTGGGCAGTAGTGAAGGATGCACGTTAAGCATCTTCCCCAAATAGTGAGTTACAAACTCACTGCTTAGGATGCGCATATAACCCGCGAGCACAATAATATCAGGCTGATATTTATCGATTTGGCTCATTAGTTCCCGATCAAAGCTATCCCTGGTAGGGAAGGCTTTTGGGTTGACAAAATGAGCCGGAATATCAGATTTTTTTGCACGCTCAAGACCATATGCATCAGATTTGTTAGAAAAAACAGCGACAACCTGACCATTTGTGATCCTAGAGCCGCAGCTATCAATAATAGCCTGTAAATTACTGCCGTTTCCTGAAACTAATACTACGATCTTTTGCATAACTTATTTTATCTCTACTTGTTCTTGATTCTCTTCTGCGTCAGCTATTTTACCAATGACCCAGGCATTTTCACCTTCATCGTTGAGTAGTTTAACTGCTTTTTCTGCTTGCTGCTCTGGCAGAGCAATAATAAGTCCTACACCACAGTTAAATGTGCGGTACATTTCAAATGTTTCAACATTGCCTTTCTCTTGTAACCAGCCAAATATAGCAGGCCATTCCCAGCTACTGCCATCAATAACGGCTTTAGTCCCTTGAGGTAGAACGCGAGGAATATTTTCCCAGAAGCCACCACCAGTAATATGAGATATGGCATGAATGTCATGCTCTGCAATTAACTTTAGTGCAGATTTAATATAGATTTTAGTTGGTTCAAGTAATAACTCACCGATAGTGCGACCATTTAAATTCTCATTGAGGTCAGCATCGGAAACTTCTAAAATTTTTCGAATAAGGGAGTAACCATTTGAGTGTGGTCCACTTGAGCCAACAGCAATCAGTGCATCGCCAGCGGCCACTTTTGAACCATCAATGACGTCTGATTTTTCTACAACACCAACGCAGAATCCAGCGACATCATAGTCTTCGCCTTCGTACATGCCTGGCATTTCAGCTGTTTCACCACCAATAAGTGCACAACCAGCTTGGATACAACCTTCGCCAATACCAGACACTACGTCTGCGGCAGTATCAATATCTAGTTTTCCAGTCGCATAATAGTCGAGGAAAAACAGTGGTTCGGCACCTTGTACAATAAGGTCATTAACACACATTGCCACTAAGTCGATACCAATGGTGTCATGCTTTTTCATATCTAGCGCAAGACGAAGTTTTGTACCTACGCCATCGGTTCCCGATACAAGTAGCGGCTC
>ASRM01000122.1_pt1 | contig 14532 bp, 12 predicted proteins | sample 693238 | NCBI WGS metagenome assembly ASRM01 (sample SAMN02169242, study PRJNA158439) | bioreactor metagenome | isolation source: day 74 sample from continuous culture bioreactor inoculated with sediment... | place: Germany: Bremen
ACTGAATACTTGTAACCAAAAGCAGTTACACAGAATTATTTACAGGGTCTGATTTAACGTCAAAAAACGGTATTGCTTGTTATACCACCGAGCTAAAATCTCCATAAAATTTATAGTATTGAGGCCAAAAAATTCATAGCGCTTTCATGAGTAACCATGCCTATGAACTCTTCATCTTTGTCTTGTACTATCCATGGGAAACGAATCCCACTTTTAATTTTACTAAATAGCTCTTGATTTGTGAAATTAGAGTCTATAGTAGTGAATTTAGTATTCATTATTTGATGTGTTCTTTTTTGTAATAATCTTAAATCGTCGCTGGATTCGATGTTTGAACCTACTGCTGGGTTAATATGTAAGTTATAATCGCTACGTTCTATATATCCAACGCATTTCTTGTTGTTTAATACCGCGATAACGAGTTGTTGTGATTTTTCAAATATTACTTTTACTAGAAATAAATCATCGTCAGTTGAAACTGTATCTTGTGACATTATTATACACGATGTTTGTTTGTCTAACCCTATACCACATATTTCGGAAATGATTTTTTTATAAGCCACATATGGTTTAGTCTTATTTATTGGAAGTGGAGGGGAGAAATAGTACCCTTGAACAAAATCCACCTTTAGATCTTTAAGTATAGAAAGCTCCTGCAATGTTTCCACACCTTCAGCGACGACCTTTACATTTAGTGTATGAGACAAATTAATCATCATTTTTACAATGTGATAATTTGAAGAGTTTTCTTTTATATCTATAATATATTTACGGTCAATTTTTAATATGTCAATATTGTTATCCTTGAGGTAGGAAAAAGATGAATATCCCGTACCAAAGTCATCAATAGCTAGAGCCACCCCGCGATCTCTAAGTTTGGATAGTACGTCTGAAGTAAGTTCTTTGTTGTTAAAGTAACCTGTTTCAGTTAATTCTATTGTTACGTGAGGTAATGTTTCAGGATGATTATTCAGGATAGTGTTTATGTTGGAAAAAGTTCTTGTAATCGGAACATTGGTATTTGCCGAGAAATTAATAGTAATACCTATTTCATCTCCAAAATATTTGGTCAAATGTTGTCGGTCTGATAGTGCTTTGGCTGCGACCGCTAGATCTAACTCCCCAATAAGACCTAAATCTTCAGCAATTAATATCATTTCTTGCGTATCCAACTCTGCACCATTCTTATCTTTGAAACGGCACAGCGCTTCGAAACTGATTACTTTCCAATCGTTAGTACTAATGATTGGCTGGTAATACACGATAAGAGAATTTTCTTTGATAGATAATCGGACGATCTCTTCAAGCATTTCTCGTCTTTTGACTATTTCGTGTAACTGCTGATTATAAAAGCTGATATTTGTACCTGTTTCATTATGATTTTCATACATAGCTTGTAATGCATGAGATATTAATTTGTTAGCTGAGTTGGCATCAGTGTTTAGAACTGATACACCAATGTTGCATTTTGCTATCCTATTGAAAACTTTATAATCTAACTCCCCTCTTAAGTAATTGGCCAGAGATTTTATGGGTTTATAAACGATAGATGAATTAGATGTACTATCTAGTATGGAGTAGGTCATCGCGACAGAAAAAGTGTTTCCCCCTAGATAGCCTGCTGCAACTTTTTCTTTGTAGAAAGATATTGTGCTGGCAATTTGTCTTTTGTCATCGAGATCACATATCAGATCAAACTTAGGAGTAAAGGCAATTACTAATAATCCAGTAGTATTTTCTATTTTCGAACTGATTTCATTTAGACTTCTCTTGAATTCATTTTTACTAGGAAGTTGCGTTAGTAATTCAATCCCGCCATTATCTTTATCTTCTACTCTATATAGCTCATTTGATAGATCTAGCGCGATTCCGAGATACAAAGTATCGTTGCCCACAATCATCTTCTGAATGGTTAAATCTTGGGGAATACACCTTCCATCTTTTTTTCTACTTAATATATGTCCAGACCAATAACCTTGGTTAGTAATATTGCTCCACATGTCCGTATAAAACATTTTCCCATGCTTGCTACTGCTAAATATTGATGTTGGCTTCCCAATTAACTCTTCTTGAGTGTAGCCCATACTTTTTTGTATATAGTTATTACAAGTTAATATCTCCGTGTCTTCATTGGTTATTATAATGCCATGGTGATTGTTACTGACTAGTTGATAAAATAACGCGGACGTGTCTATATTATCTAAAGTAGGGATCAGGGGACGTATTAGCCCAGTAATGGTACTGTCGTTTACTTTACTCGCTTTTAATAAACAATAAAAAGATCGAACCTTATCATTGTTAAAACTAATGTTTGTACAGTGTATTTCATTGTTGGTTAGGCACCTCTTGAATAAGTTGATGGCGGGCTCTTTGCTCCATGTTTCAAGAATGGATACAAAATCTTCGATATGTTCAATAGAGTCAATATGCAGTGGTATATGTTCATCATCTATACTGCTTATTTTAAATAGGTCATTTTTTATGTCCCAACTCCAGATTAAAGTACCGTCTGGGTTAAAATCTTGCTCGTTTGGGAAAATGTCTAGGTCTTTCATAGATCTACTCTCTTTAAGAATCATTGTGCTTATCTTGAGGTTTCACTGCTACCATATGTATAGCATGTATTGCTATACATGATGCATAAAGAATTGAAAATGAGTTTATGAAATGTGCATTGTGTGAAAATAGTGGTGTATCGATTGAATTTGTAATCATTTGTATTTTTGCCTTAATGGCTCAATAGGTTGTAGTGCCTTTGAATAAAACTGTTTTCCGTAATATTTTGTTATCAAAATCAAATATTTATCATAATTAAAGATCTTAATGAGCAGTTATAGGTAAAAAGGCTAGAATAGTTAGGTTGATGGGGTGAAACTGATGCATTTAAGGTTTACTCATTATATCCGTGATTGAAAATAAGAAAGGGAGGTTTAGATGAAGCTAAAAACTGCTACGTTACTGATGGTGGGCGCATTCGTAAGTCAAGCATACGCTGGCGAATGTGGTCGCGTCACCATTGCTGACATGAACTGGAACTCGGCAAGTCTGATTGCCAATATTGATAGGTTTATTTTGGATCATGGTTATGATTGTGAAGCTGAGCTGGTTCCCGGCGATAGTATGCCAACGGGAACATCGATGATAGAAAAGGGACAACCTGATGTCGCTCCGGAACTTTGGACTAATAGCGTAAAAGAGGCGCTGGATAAAGGGGTACAGGAAAAACGATTGCGATATGCGGGAAAATCTTTAATTGAAGGTGGGGAGGAAGGCTTTTGGGTTCCCGCTTATTTGTTGAAAAAATATCCAGATTTAGTGACGATTGAAGGGATCAGAAAACACGCCAAATTATTTACTCACCCAGAAGACCCGGAGAAATCAGCTTTCTATGGTTGCCCTGCTGGTTGGACATGTCAGATTACCGCTGGCCATTTATTTGATGCGATGAAACTGGATGAGTCCGGGTTTACTATTATTGACCCAGGATCTGGTGCCGCTCTGTCAGGTACGATCGCCAGAGCCTACGAGCGGGAAGAGCCTTGGTTTGGATATTATTGGGCACCAACGCCCGTATTAGGTAAATACGATATGGTCAAGGTAGATTTTGGCAGTGGAATTGACTTGGAAGAATATGTGAATTGCACAACGCAAGACGAATGTATCAGCCCTAAAGTGACTATGTATCCACCATCACCAGTACATACAATTACTACGGAAAATTTTGCAATTCGTGCTCCAGAAGCTTACCAGTATTTTGCTAGGCGAGGTTTTGAAAATAAAGACATGAGCCAATTGTTAGCATGGATGGAAGACAATCAAGCGGATGGTGAAGAAGCCATGTATTATTTTTTGGAACAATACCCACATATCTGGCAAACATGGGTACCTGAGGAAATTGCTAATAAAGTGAAAAAGGCGTTATAAAGTATTTAGAAAAAGCCAAAATTCTGTCTAAGAATTTAATCGGAAAAGATGATAAAGGACCGCCGCATTTCTAATTGCGGCGGTTTTCTTAGTTGGAAGGCTAATATCAATAAGCTGGTGGGTAAAAAAATTAAAGTACCGCTTGAATCTGTACTTAACTAAACGGTTTTGTTGCTTATTTTTTCTGCGCCTCTTAACATTGCCTGAACAAGTTCTGTTGCATCAAATTTGGTCAATGCTTCATGAGCACCTACCTGGTGTGCTCTATCAGCACTCATTTCACTGGACAGGGATGTATGGAGGATACGGTAAGTATGGCATAGCTGCGGGTCATTCTGTACTTCAAAAGCCAGTTCGTAACCGTCCAAGCCTGGCATTTCAATATCACTCACCAGCAGCTCTACAGGCTTTCCTTCTGCAGCGTAGTTGCGCATTAGATCAAGTGCATCCATTCCGTTTTTACATACAGAATAGGAGATGTTAATACTGTCTAGTGCATCAGAAAGTTGCTTCCGGGCAATACTTGAATCATCAACGAGCAATATATTGAGTGGCTTAAGTCGTTCACGCTCTACATCTGTCAAAATTGGGATGCGGGCAGATGCATCTTGCGGATAAATTTTTGACAATAGAAGCTCAACATCCAGCATCTGAACAATTTTATCTTCATGTCGGGTGATGCCAGTGACGAATACATTATTGCCGGCTGTTTCTGGGGATGGTTCAATGGTGTGCCAGTCACAGTCAATAATCTTATCAATACTCCGAACCATAAAGGCGACGACGGTACGCAGACAGTCGGTAACAATGAGGTAGCTATTTTTATACTCTTCGGCCGCAATAGGACGGAACCCTATCGCTGCTGCCATATCAATGACAGGAACGGTTAAATCACGAATGGTCACAGTCCCAATAACATGGTGATGAGAGTATGGAATCTGAGTGGTAGGCATATAAGGGACGATTTCTCGAACCTTCAGTGTTCCGATAGCAAAACTTTGCTGATTCAATGACAGTTTAAATAACAGCATACCTTGGGATTGGTTAGCTTTGCTCTTCATAACAACATCCTAGATGAAATATTAAATAGATTAATAGAGTTTAAGTTTATTCTTTTATGCTTAATTTTAGAATACTTTTTATTTCTAATTATGATGAATTATCGGTAAAAAGCTGAATAACTTGAGCTATTAAGCTAAAATCTCTGAAATTAATGAGATACAGGGCAATATAATGGCAAGGTCTGCTGCCGCATTACACATATTAGTGAAACATGAGTCTCAGGCAAAGGATATCCTTAGTCAGTTGAAAAAAGGGGCTAAATTTCAGGTTTTGGCAAAAAAATATTCAAGTTGCCCGTCTGGTAAAAAAGGCGGTGATCTTGGAGAGTTTCGCCAGGGAGCTATGGTGCCCCCTTTCGATAAAGCGGTTTTTCGTAATGAGGTTTTAACGCCGTTTATTGTAAAAACTAAGTTTGGTTGGCATGTTGTCAAGGTTCTTTGGAAGACATAGTCTTTCCAATAAGGTAGACAATTTAACTTAGTACTTAGGTGCTTTGGAAAGCGTAATGAGCTGATAACGAAACTCTACACTTAATTTCTTATAAAATGCAGAGTGCAAGTATTAGCTCTTTGACGTATGAAACCAGTTAAGAATTTTATTTGGCCATTGTACGGAAGGATCATCGTCTTTACGTTTGTCTTTACCGTGATAATAACTGGCAATTAGCTCTGTTCTAACGGCATGAGGTTCAGCATGCAAAGCTCTGGCGAGTAGGTTGGATGATTTATCTGCATGATCATTAGCAAGGCTAAAGTCCATGTTGAGGTAGCCCTGCACCATTAACCAGAGTTTTGTGACCAGTGATAGCTCTACAACCGCATCAGCGCGCAACTTATTTGATTGTTCCTCACCAACGTTTTCAATGAAGACATCTCTCATGGCGCTAATAGCGTCTATTTGTGACTCAAGTTTAGATATCGCTTCAATATGAGATTTAGTCAGTAGTCCTAAAAGTAACAGGATCGGTTTCCGGTCACTCCTTTTTTTACAAACAGCATTAAAAAAATCAGCTCGTTTTTCTACGGCTTGCGTAAACAGTTGTGTTTCTTTATCTGAAAGGTGCAGTGTATCCACACCGGCAACTTCAAGTTGTTGTTTCAGTTTGCTGACAATAATTTCATGCATTAATAACTTAGTCCTTTAGAGTTTGCCATGTAACTTCGCAGTTATTGTCTCCTATCGAAACATAGGCAGAGTTTCCGGTAAGCATGACAGACATATCCATTGTTCTTTCAACTAACTTTGCTACCGCTTCAATTTCACTATAGTCAAATTGAAAAACTGATGCTTCTAATAAGTTTAGTTTAGATGCGTTTTGTGTCCACCAAACGGAAGATTTAGTATTGAAGCTATACACTGCCACTTTTTCAGCTAGGCGAGTAGATTTTTTTACTCTTTCAGGATCAGGTTCACCAATATCAATCCATAACTTGATTTGATCATCTAATGTCTTAAGCCAGATATCGGGTTCTTCTATTGTTGATAGCCCTTTGGTCATAGCAAGGTCAGGTTGAGCATTCAGGCAATATGCTAATACTCTGGCCATCATCCTTTGTTCGTTTTCTGAGGGATGTTTGGCTATGGTTAAATTGACAGAATCATAATAGTCTCTGTTCATATCCGTGAGAGCGATGCGAAATTTATATATGGTTGGTTTTATTGCCACAGGAGTAATCTCAATACAAAAAAATAGCCAGTCGTAAGACTGGCTATAGGAATTCAGTGATGTATCAATCCAAATTAGATTGGTTTGATGTTCTCAGCTTGAGGGCCTTTCTGGCCTTGAGTTACAGTAAACTCAACTTTCTGACCTTCAGCAAGAGTGCGGAAGCCGTCAGATTGGATAGCGCTGAAGTGAGCGAACACGTCTGGGCCATTTTCTTGTTGAATGAAACCGAAACCTTTAGTTTCGTTAAACCATTTTACTGTACCAGTCACTGTGTTGGACATAGTCTTAATTCCTAATAAAAATTGTGTTGATCCCCGATGGGGCTTACTTAGATAGCGTGAAAAAATAGATTGCTATTTAGACACAACACGGCGGAGAGTTTTGAGCTGTCCAACGACTTGTAAATCCTAAAACAAAAGCTTTTCTTTCTAGCCGATTGGGAGCTTAAATCAATATCCGAGGAAGTCAATGAATATTAGCTAAACTTTATGTATTTCCTCGAATTATTAGTGAGAAAGGGGCAATTTTTTGAAATGACTAACACTTTTGGGGCATTGGGCTGAAAAGTATTTTCAGACTTGGCTAATTACTGGTTTGTCAATAGAGCAAATGCGTAAGAAAAATAGCCATTTTGTGATCATTGAGGTAAATGAGAATAAAAATCAGTACTATATTCTGAGTGAAAGCTAAAATCTATATGTAAACAATGAGGATTGACCATATTTTTCGGGGTGTTTAACAGCGCTGAGTGATTTAATTTGTCGCATATGAACTGACTTAATTGTTGAATGAGTAATTCTTTACTAGCTTTAGTTCATATCCAAAGAGAAAAAAGGAAGAGCAATGCATTTTATAAAAGGTCTGTTTTACTGTGGTTATCTTCTTTTATTCTCAACCAACAGTTTCGCGCAAGATCCTGAAAATAGGCTTACCATTTTAAATTGGTCAGATTATCTCGACCCTGATATTGTCGCTGAATTTGAAGAAAAGTTCGATGCTCAAGTAACTCAGATTTATTATGAAACCGACGAGCAAAGAACTTAAATGCTGGTGGATAATAGTGCCGCTGGTTATGATCTGATTTTAAGCTCGGGCATTGATTTGGCCCCTTACGCGAATCGTGGCTGGATAAGCCCGCTTGATAAGGAGCAACTCCCCAACCTAGACAATCTTTCCTCACGATGGTTAAAGGCGTACAGTCACTCAATGGATTATGCCGTGCCTTATTTTTGGGGCACGGTTGGTATTATCTACCGAACTGATCTTGTGCAGAAACCTATCACCAGTTGGCTGCGAATTTTCCAACCGAACGATGAACTGAAGGGGCATATTGGCATGATCGCCGACGGCCGGGATATGCTTAGTCTGGGGTTGAAGGCGTTAGGTTACTCAATTAATTCAGGGGAAAAACAACAATTAGAGCAGGTTGAATCTTTACTGATTAACCAGAAACAATATGTTCGTTCCTATCAATACATGAACCTGGATGAAACATCCGAAATTATTACCGGGGATTTATGGGCATCGATGATATACAGCGGCGATGCACTAATGGTTATGGAACATAGCGACTTGTTGGAATACGTTGTACCTGATGAAGGCAGTAATATCTGGGTTGATTATTTTGTGGTAGGAGCAATGTCAAATAATAAGAAATTGGCTCATCAGTTCTTGAATTTCATAAATAAACCGGAGGTGGCCGCGCAGATGGCGGAATTTACCTACTATGCCACACCCAATTTTCAGGCGGAAAAACTACTTCCAGCTGAATTTGTGAACGACCCAGTTATTTATCCTAGCGAAGAGGTATTGGTTAAGTCCGAGTTTTATCAACCAATTCCCGCACGCCAGTTGTTGCGTAGAAATAACGTAAGCTCCAAAGTGCTAAGTGAGATTTATGCGCCTAAACTCTAAAGTCGCTCTAATCGTCATTCCTATGATAGCACTACCGCTGTTTATTGTAGGTTTGTACGCTTATTTTGAGTTGAGGTGGACGAGTGAGCAGCATTCACGTACACGTATAGAAAGCCACATAAATCAATCCATTGAGGATTATCATTTCAAGGTTTCCTCCGCCCGGTTTGCTCTCCAGTCCATTGCAAATGATTCACTACTAAAGAACTACCTCTTGACTGAAAATGAATTCGATCGTTTTTCATTAATGCAAAAGCCTATGTTGACGCGTTTAGCCAGCATTCAGGCGGCCAATTCCAATTTTTATGAGATCAGGCTTATCATGCCGGATGGCTTTGAAGAGTTACGAGTGGTCAATCGTGACATTGTCAATGTGAGAGAGTTGGAAACCGAGACTGAGCGGTTTAATCAGCTCAGTACCATGACAGAAAATTATCATGAGATGATATCCGTTAATCCTGATACCGGAAACTTGGCCTTGTATATTTCGCTTCCATTGATGGTCAGAGACAGGGCCAGAGAAAAATTCACTGAGCTACCGAGGTTAAGAGGCTACCTCAGCATCACACAGGATATCAGCGAATTGGTAGCACCACAGCTTCCTTATCCGTGGGAAAGTGGTGTTCAGCTGCTTTCGGTTAAAAACATCATTATGCTTAGGCCACAGAACCACTCTGAGCTCACCAACCGTTTAGCCACTTCTGGTCAGTTAAAGGATCTGACCGTAAATCAATGGGAATCGACCACAATTGGTAGTGATAAGCTAATGTATTATTCACAATCACTATCTGAGGATATGACGTTATATGCTTTTTTACCGGAGCGAGCCTTGGTTAAGCAAAGCATCAAGGTAAGTATTTTTGTGATCGCTCTGGCCGGTGTTGTGCTGTTAATATTTGTTCCACTAATGCTCATATTACTGCATAAAAACTTGGTGATCCCCATTGCCCGATTAAATAATGCAATTAAGACATTGGGTAAAAAAAATAAAAGGATCGAGCTTAAAAATAAGACGGGAGACGAGATCGGTGACTTGTATGATGCATTCAATAAAATGAGTGCGGACTTGCATCGGTCCGGAGAAAAGATACGTCATTTGGCGTTTGTGGATACCTTAACAGGGTTGCCTAACCGATTCATGTTTCGTCGTAACCTTAATCGCGCTGTCGAGGTGGCTAAACGCGAGGACAGGCTGCTCGCTTTGCTCTATTTAGACCTAGATAATTTTAAATACGTCAATGACAATATGGGCCATCCTGTCGGAGATATATTGTTACTTAAAATTGCCGAAAAGTTACGCCGTTCCCTTCGGATTGAAGATATGGCTAGCCGGGTTAATCCCACGGATCCTCTGGATAATTTTTCTCGTTTAGGCGGTGATGAGTTCACCATTATGATCCCCCATCTTACCGGACCGCATCAGGCGAGCATGATTGCAAAACGGATCCTTGATGAGATATCCAAGCCTATTGATTTAGGGGGGAACCACATTTACGCGAGTGCCAGTATCGGCATTGCTTTATGGCCAAACGATACGCTCGATAAAGAGGAGCTAATTACTTATGCCGATCAGGCAATGTATCAGGCAAAGAACAATGGTAAAAATCAGTATGCCTTTTTCTCTCCGACTTTAGGTAAACAAACCAGTGAACGCTCCACAATAGAGCAACGGCTATTCCATGCCATAGAAAAAGGCGGTTTTTATTTGGTCTATCAACCAATTGTTGACAGCCAAAAATACCAGATACAATCTTTTGAAGCTCTCATTCGTTGGGAAGATGAGGTTCTGGGGCATATTTCACCAGATCGATTTATCAGTATTGCTGAGGAGAATGGCTCCATCGTGAAAATTGGCGAGTGGGCACTCGAAGAAGTTTGCGCTCAGATTGTTCGATGGAAGAATGAAGGTTATGACAATATCAGAGTGGCAGTGAACCTGTCTGCTCAACAGATATGTGGTAATGATATTGTGGCCACGGTTCAGAACACTTTAGACAAATATAATTTAACACCAGAACACCTTTATCTGGAATTGACGGAAACCTCTGTTATTCAAGGTGAAAAGCAAGCACTTAAAAATCTTGTTCGTTTAAGAAGGTTAGGGATTCAGGTGGCATTAGATGACTTTGGTACCGGTTATTCTTCATTGGGTTATTTGCGTAAATTGCCGATTGATATTCTCAAGATAGACAGAACCTTTATCAAAGATATTGCCGAGAAGAATAATAGTGCCCTGCTTAGTGCCATTATTGAAATGGCCAGAGCGTTAAATTTGCGAGTAGTGACAGAAGGAGTGGAGGAACAAGAGCAGCTCAGTTATTTGCCTCAAGCCCCCGATGTTATGATTCAGGGCTACTTGTTTAGTCGCCCACTGGCACCAGAGCTAGTAATAAAACAGTTACAACTGCAACAGACAATGAATATGCAAATATCGACTAAAGACCGACGTTAATTGATAATAGGAGAATTCACAGTAAATATTGTATTTTCCAGTTGATGTTTATAATCGTGATGCTGTTCACTAAAATAGAAACATTTCAATAGGTTGAGATAAGCCTGTCGAGGTAATTTTTTATAGCTAGGTGGTTGAAGCGTATAGCGTTCGAAGCTTAATTAGAGTATTTATAATATTGATGTACATATGCAAACAATATTCTGGTGTCAGTTAAATTGATATTAATCAAACCAGATAAGACCGGGCTGTGAGAAACTTTTTTCAAGTCGTTAGTGCTTGCATATATATCCATATTTATTCACGTTGGTATATTGAGTTAAAAGTGAATCAGGTTTAAAGCCTGAACTGTACCCGCAACTGTAGTCGACAATGCCACTAAGTTTAGTGATTGTTGAGAGTCAGAACCTGCTAACAATGACACACTCCAATATTCTGGGCGGGATCACTCAGTAATTGAATAATGGTTGCCTTTATACGCGCAGATTTATTGGGGTTAGTGAATTGACTCAACTTGAGCTGTGCAATGGATTACAAGGGATCAACACCTTCTTATCACTCTTCTTGGGCTGTATTTAACATACTTCCTTCATTTAGTGCTTCCTGCGTACCAGTTAAATCTCTTTTCTTTATTGAGTTTAATTCCCTTTGTATCACCTCTAATAGCGGTTGCCTTAGTGGGAAAATTAAAACGCTCTGCAAATAAAAAAGAGCTCAAAGGTGGATATACAACAGGAGCTTGTGCCGCGGCAGCGACACGAGCAGCCGTGCGTTGCCTTGTCTCTGGTCAGAGGTTCTCAGATATTGAGATCACGCTTCCCAATCGGCAAATGGTTACATTCGAACTGGCTCGTCTTGAGGGTGAGCATGAAATTGTTGCTGGCGTTATTAAAGATGCCGGAGACGATCCGGACTGTACCCACGGTATTGAAATTCAGTGTATTGCGCGCAAAGTTAAACAACAAGGAATCACCTTAATTGGTGGCAAAGGCGTTGCAACGGTGACGCTTCCGGGGTTGGAACTTTCTGTGGGAGAAGCTGCGATTAATCCGGTTCCACGTAAAAATATCCTTGAGATGGCCGCATTGGAGTGGCAGTTCTCCGAGAATACACAGACAGATCAATTTGGTCTGGAGCTAGAAATATGCGTTCCTCGCGGAGAAGAAGTCGCAAAGGAAACCATCAGCGAAAGGCTAGGCTTATTGGGAGGCATTTCTATATTAGGAACCCGGGGCACCGTTAAGCCTTATTCAACATCAGCGTTTGCTGCTTCTGTTCGACAGTCCGTACAAATAGCGTCCGCTAATGGCAGGGGACAAATGGTATTGACCACGGGTAGCCGCTCTGAAAAAGCAGCTATGGCGTTGCTTCCTGAATTATCCGAAATGTCTTTCATACAAGCTGGTGATTTTATGGGCGTAGGTTTAAGGGCAGCCAAACGTTATCAAGCAGAGCAAGTCACAATGGTGGCCATGATTGGTAAAATGGGCAAGTTGGTATCTGGTCGGATGATGACACATGTATCAGGGCACGCTATAGATTTTGCTCATTTAGCCCAGTTAGCCAGAGAAGAAAAAATACCAGAAACCGTTTGTTCACAGATAGCAGAAGCAAATACTGGAAGACACGTATTAAGTTTACTCAGTGGTATTGATAGCACCCTTTATCTGAAACGTATTTGCAAAGAAGCACATCAACATGCTGTGCGATATACGGCTGAGGATCTGGTTATTAATGTCATTCTTATTGATTTCGACGGTAGCCTGTTGGCCTGCCATCCTCAACTCTCTCAGCAATTCAATTGCCTAAATAATAAGGTGGATTAACCGATGGACAAAATGAAACAAATGACCCGCCAAGGACAGCAGATAGAGAACGGTTCATTTTCCATAATCGACAACGAAATTCATCAGTTTCATGGAGGTCATCACTTTAGCGAACAGGAGTGGCAGGTTGTGCGTCGTGCTATCCATACCACCGGTGATTTTGAGTTTTCTAAGCTATTTCGCTTTAGTGAAGGTGCTGTCGAATCCGGTATTCAAGCGCTTAAGGAGGGCTGTTCAATCGTTAGTGACGTAACTATGATCACTAGCGGGTTAAGTGCACAGAGACTGTCGGTACACAATAATACAACGCATTGCTTTATTAGCGATGAAGACGTTATTGCAACAGCGAAAGAGCTTGGTGATACCCGGGCTATCTGGTCAATGAGAAAGGCGAGAGATTTGGGGCTACTGAATGGCGGCATTATTGGGGTAGGTAATGCGCCTACGGCACTTTATGAAGTGCTGAGGATGGTCGAACAAGATGAAATTAAACCCGCTCTCATCATTGGTATTCCGGTCGGTTTTGTAAAAGCAGACGAATCAAAACAAGCGCTCATTGAACAAACGAAAGTGCCTTACATTGCCAGCGAGGGGCGTAAAGGTGGGAGCCCAATTGTGGTTTCGACCATTCATGCATTGTTGGCGCAAAGTGTATGAGCAGAATTACAATTATTGGTGTGCCCGAAGATGGATGTTTGAGCTTAACCAGCCGTGCAGTGAGCGCTGTGAGTCAGGCACGATTAGTAGCCGGACATGCCCGGCATATTGAATGGTTTCCTCAATTTGATGGACAATTTTTAGATATGGCGCAGGGGTTTTCACCTTGGCTAAATCAGGTCATTGAGGAAAGTGAAGAGGGAAATATCGTCGTATTGGCATCTGGCGACCCGCTGTTCTTCGGCATTGGGGCCACCTTGATACGAAAAGTTGGAAACGAGGCGTTATCGTTTATTCCGTCTTTTAGTTCTGCTCAACTGGCGTTTTCTCGTCTGGGGCTTCCGTGGTCTGAGGCTCAGTTTATTTCGTTTCATGGCAGAAAATTGAAAGGATTTGTTAGCAGAGTGCAACAAGGCGACTTGTTTGCCGTTTTGACCGATACCGTCAATACACCACAGGCATTAGCTAACCATTTAAAAAACTATAACGAACATGGTTGGACACTTTCTGTTTGTGAACAGCTTGGCGGTGCTAATGAGAAAATAAGTACGTTTGATGTCAATGCGTTGGCGGAATTATCTACTGAGTTTGATCCGCTAAATATCGTGGTTCTAAAAAGAACGTCAGATAAATCTTGGGGCGGATTTGGCCAATACGCTGATGATGAATGTTTTTCTAAGCGTATGCCGCAAAAAGGCCTGATAACCAAGCAACCGGTGCGTAATTTGGCGCTCAGTATGCTCAAACTAAAAAATAAAGATGTGATGTGGGATATAGGTGCGGCTTCTGGTTCGATTGCAATTGAAGCTGGAAAGCAGTGTTGGAAGGGGGAAGTCCATGCGATTGAATGTAACCCTGACTGCTTTGATGCCATTGAAAGCAATATCCGCGCACACGGTACAGATAACGTTCAATTAACCAAAGGCAAAGCCCCGGACTCTCTGAGTGAGCTGCCCGCACCGAATGCCGTTTTCATAGGCGGAACCCGCGGAGCGATGGAGGATATTCTTTCACAGGTCTGGTTACGT
>ASRM01000123.1_pt1 | contig 14490 bp, 15 predicted proteins | sample 693238 | NCBI WGS metagenome assembly ASRM01 (sample SAMN02169242, study PRJNA158439) | bioreactor metagenome | isolation source: day 74 sample from continuous culture bioreactor inoculated with sediment... | place: Germany: Bremen
ACTAACGAGCCAGCGCTTTCAATAGCAGCTGTAGCGTTAGTAATAATCTCTTGTAGATGTTGCATCTTTTCCTCATCTACCCTTGGGTAGGGTCCATAATTAGGGCGTTTTGTTCTTTCAAAATGGCGCTTTCATTTTGAAAGATCAACACGCCCAACCTATATAAATTGAATAGCTGTACATAGTAATCAAAGCCAGCAGTAAAGCCAAACTGAATATGTGTTTAAACACCTTATTGCTGAAAAAAACAACAGTTTATTGTTTTAATGCCAATCACTGGCCTAAAGGAAGGTAGGTTGCAAAAAAATAGCCGCATTTTTTAATTGCGGCTACATGCTTAAAATGATTAATTCAATCGAACGTTCTATAATCGTTGCACGGACTTTACGCAGTTTTTCCCTTGATTTTTAGCTAAATAAACCGACTCATCCGCTAATTTTATTAGGTCACTAACGTCCTGCAATACGTTTGATTTGTATGCTACTCCCACACTAATGCTTCCCTTCCAGCAATAGTCATCATAGTGCAAACAAATCTGCTGAATTTTGTCATGTACTTGATTAGCCAGTTGTTCCCCTTCGGCTAGATTCAAACCCGGACAGACAACCAGAAACTCATCGCCTCCTAGTCGACAAACTGTGTCCTCATCACGAAACCCAGCCACCAGAGCGTTGGACAATGTCACCAAGACCGCATCTCCCGCATCATGCCCACAGGAGTCATTCACTTCTTTAAACTTATCAGCATCAATTAACATACAGACTAGATCGCCATCATCAGCATTCGCCTTATCCCATTGAGTCGCTATTTCTTGCATTGCAAACCTACGATTAGGTAAGTCAGTCAATGTATCTGTGTATGAAAGTCGTTCCAGTTCTTTGTTTGCCGTTGATAACTGCTCTGTCCTCTGTTTAACTTTGTCCTCTAGCGACTGATTCAGCAAAACTAATTGCTTATTTCTGTCAGACACCTGTTCAAACATTGCTTTTAGGGATTTGAGCAAAGGTCCGATGGCTTCGTCGTGTTCATGTTCGCCATCTTCATACGCTAAGTCAGGTTCGATACCGCCCTTAATCAATTCGATTTGTCTGGCCATATTTTGATCACTTCCAAGAATATGATAAACCAACCATTGAATGAGGAAATCCATTAACGAATCGGATAAATTTTCGTTACTGCCAGAAACAACTTGTGCAAAGTCATTAATATCACAAATGAATTTTTGGTGCGTTGCATGATGTTCTTCAAAGTGGGTTTGAGAGATACCTGCCTTAATCATCATTTGCTCTTCTTCATGGAAATGATAAGAGGTATAAGCTGAAAGCTCTCTTAAAGCTTGCTTCACTTCTGTCAAAGAAAAGTCATTCTGAGCGGTTAGCTCACCATATTTATTGATAAGATCAACAAGGTATAGATGCTGTTCATCTACTTCTTTTATTCCTGTTTCAAAATTCTTGTCCCATTGAAACGACTTCATGCTCAACACCCTTACCTTTCATACTTCCAGTATATTCACATCATTGTATACAAAGATGTTATTTATAAAACTAATTACTAATATATCCCTTCTAAAACGGTCCTCAGAGCACAAAACCAAGAATTACACTATGCTCAACATGCCAACTAACGCGTAGTTACCCTATTAATAACTCTGAGTAATGCAGATGAAAAAAAATGCTTTGATACTTCTTTGCTTATACAGCCACCTAACCATTGCTAACGATTACTCTTCCCAACTTGTCGTATCGGGGCTGTCTGTTCCTTGGGGAATGGCATTTATAGACTCTAATACATTAGTCGTTACAGAAAGAAACGGGACGATTAAACGAATTTTGCTAGCTACGCTTGAAACAACGGTATTGTCTAGCCCAGAAAACATCTACGCTCAAGGTCAAGGTGGATTATTGGATATCGCCACTTCACCAAAAAATCCGACCCAACTGTTTATTACCTACAGCAAGGCAGCAAAAAACGGTGCCCGTACAACCCTAGCAACAGGGTATTTAAACAAGAGCGACGTTATTCACTGGCGAGATTTGTTGGTAACGGATTCCGCTTCTGAAACGAGTCGTCACTTTGGGAGTCGACTAACATTTGATAATAACAATGCGCTTTATTTTTCGATAGGTGACAGAGGCGTTCGACCCAACGCTCAAAACCGTTCCAACCATGCAGGTTCCATTCTTCGAATCAACCTGGATGGTACGATACCCACTGATAATCCATTTTATTCTCAATCGGGCATAAAAAGTGAGATCTGGAGTTACGGTCACCGTAATCCTCAGGGGTTATTCTTTGATGATGAAAGTGGCCAACTCTGGTCGATTGAACATGGTCCCAGAGGGGGAGATGAAATCAATTTAATTAAGAAAGGACAGAATTACGGTTGGCCAATCACCTCTCACGGCAAAGAGTATTGGGGACCTGTAAAAGTGTCCGACCATAAAGTAATGACGGGTATCGAAGCGCCAAAATTAGTTTACATTCCTTCCATAGCACCAGGCAGCCTTATCCTATATCGTGGCAGCAAGTATCCAAAACTGAACGGTAAGTTATTATCTGGCGCGTTGAAACTCACGCATATCAATGTTATTGCCATTGGTAAAGATGGGTCTATTGAAGAATCGGCAAGATTAGTACAAAACTTAAAACAAAGAATAAGAGATCTGGAACTCAGCCCAGACGGTTTTATTTATTTTAGTACTGACCAAGGCAATATTTATCGATTGATAACAAAAGATTAAGACAATTCGTAAACTAAATATCAGCAGAATGGCTATGCTGCAAACACTGATTTGCTAAGTTTCGAATTATTCTCTTGGTTTGTTTCACATTACTTGAGACAATCAGCAGCGTATTCTTTTATTACTCGGTTATATATGAAACTTTTAGTTCGCAACCTCTCTCGTTCAACCACTGAACATGAAATTCGTGTTCTGTTTTCCGCTCATGGCTCTGTTACAGAGTGCACCCTGGTTTTAGACCAAACAACAGGGAAATCCAAAGGTTTTGCTTTTGTGGAAATGCCTGAGGTGAAAGAAGCAAAATCAGCGTTAACTGCCTTAAATTACGCAACCGTCGATCAGAACAAGATTCGGGTAAAAAAAGCTGACGCGTAAATAAACAAGCCTACTTTATACAAAAGCCAGCATTTAAAGATGCTGGTTTTTCGTTTCCATCTCATCAGTGATGATATTCCAAACCCAAACTGCCCTACCTATAGAAACCGTACCCACTCCAAACAAAGATGCTCTTATCCACACTTGTTAAACCATTCCTGTTAGCAGTGCTATAGTTTTAACAACATTCGCCAATCACAAATTATATGCCACTGCCTATTCTCTACTCTCTACAGCAATGCCCTTACGCCATTCGAGCCAGGCTTGGTCTGATCCAAGCGGATCAACCCGTTATAATCCGTACCGTTAAGATGAAGGCATTACCCAAAGAAATGCTAACTGCATCTCCAAAGGGAACAGTACCAGTACTTATTCTCAATGCCGCCGTAGTTATCGATGAAAGCCTCGATATAATGCTCTGGGCTCTAAAACAAAATGACCCAAAAAATTTATTGCTTAAAGATGATAAAGAAACAGAAAGAGCAATGCGAAAGATCATCAATCGCCATGATTTTGAATTTATCGAACAGTTAGAGGAGTATAAGCGAGCTCATCGCTACCACGATGGTAATAAAGTATCTCTTCGTCAACAATGTGAACATTTCATTGCAGATTTAGAACTAAAACTTTCTTGCAACAACTTCTTATTAGGGCCACAGCCTAGCTTAGCTGATTATGTTGTTTTGCCATTTATTCGTCAGTTTTCCCGCGTAGAAAGACAATGGTATTTAAGCTCACCCTATCCAAACCTCCGTCATTGGCTTAATACACTCTATCAAGACCCTCTCTACGCTAAAGCGATGAAAAAGTACCCTCAATGGTCGGAAAACCATGATGATACAATATTCAACCGTGATTGAAATGGTGGCGCTCAGATTAATAATGTGTTCACAACTCACTCTGCTTGACAAATAGCTAAGTGCTTCACATCACCAAAATTAGAAGTCCTTCTAGTACTATAGGGGTAAATAGACACATAAATTGATTTAGATCATATTACATTAGTATGGTTACATATTATGTTACAAGCGGGTTAAGAAAAGGTTTACAAGGAGTTCGTATGAAATTAAAACAAGAGCCTAAATGTTACACAGATGTATGCGTAAATGGGAAGTGGTTTCATCACGATCACGGTACAAGAACAGCCTATATGTTAAAAGGCGGCGCAACAGCCTGTTTTGAATTGGCAAGAATGCCCGTCACCGAGAATGAACTCGTAGAAATGCTTAGCAACGCTCTATAAATCAATAAAAATGCGTTAACCCTAATTGATGGCTATCGTGCTCAATTATAATCTCGATTTATAGACGCTCAAAATTGCATCCATATACAAGGACTAAAATACATAATATTTTAGTCCTTGTTGCTTTCTCATTATATGCTTCCCGATGAGACTTTATAATAAACCACCCCAAAAAGACCTGCGAATACCAGTACTGTTAGTAGCATTTTTAACCAAAGAAATTTCATTTAATACCTCACATAAAAACTGAAAATACACTTAGAAATTGATCATGCTGCTCTGTATCCGTTTCAAAAATACATTACTCAAAAATGGGAGTATCGAAATTGTGTCCCTCATCAGAATAAGCGGTAACAACCACATCCTCAACCAATCCATCTTCAGCCTGAACTTGCGTCTCAAAAAAATGTTGAATTTGCTTTCTTCGTCCGTGAGCAGACCAAGAAGCAGCATCCACCCATACCTCATTAAACACAATTGGGTATTCGTTTCTTGTGGCACTTGCGTGATCAATCTGGCGTGTCAGCACATATTGAATACATCCCTGCTCACGTAGAGAGTCTGGTTCCAGTGCTTTCAATACTTCAAATAACTCGGTTTCTTTACCCTCTTTAGGCTTAAATTGCGCAATTACATATACCCGGCTAGTCATAGTCTTTCCCTCTTAATTAATCTTATTTACTTAACACTTTTTGTTACAGGCAAAAAAAAGAGACCCTAAGGTCTCTTTTTCAAAGTCTGTATAACTGCTTAATTAAAGAGCAGCTTTCGCTTTTTCAACTAGAACTGCAAATGCAGCTTTATCGAATACAGCGATATCAGCAAGGATCTTACGATCGATCTCGATAGATGCTTTCTTAAGACCGTTAATGAAACGGCTGTAAGATAGACCATTTTGACGAGAAGCAGCGTTAATACGAGCGATCCATAGTTGACGGAACTGACGCTTTTTATTGCGACGGTCACGGTATGCATATTGACCAGCTTTTGTAACTGCTTGGAAAGCTACACGATATACACGTGAACGTGCACCATAGTAACCTTTAGCTTGCTTTAGAACTTTCTTATGAGATGCACGAGCTTGTACACCACGTTTTACGCGAGGCATGTTGTCTCTCCTAAACTATTGATAAACTAAAAAGAATTAAGCGTATGGCATCATACGAACGACTGCAGCCACTTCACATTTAGGAAGGATTGCATTTGGACGTAGCTGACGCTTGTTCTTAGTAGTACGCTTAGTCAGGATATGACGTTTTGTAGCGTGCTTGAACTTAAAACCACCACCCGTTTTCTTAAAACGTTTAGCAGCACCTCTGTTGGTTTTCATCTTAGTCATGATGAATAACTCCGCATTGTTAGTTGTTAATAAACATAGTAATTAAGGCGAATAAAGCCCCGTAGCTTAACAGCTACAGGGCTGTATTACTTGCAGGCCGTTAATTACTTCTTCTTAGGGGCCAACACCATGATCATTTGACGGCCTTCGATTCTGGTCGGGAAAGACTCAACTACTGCTAAATCAACAGTATCCTCTTTCAGACGATGCAGAACGTCGACGCCAATCTCTTGGTGTGCCATTTCTCGGCCACGGAAGCGAATTGTTACCTTCACTTTGTTGCCTTCTTCTAGGAAACGGGTCAGGTTGCGTAGTTTTACCTGATAGTCTCCAATATCAGTCCCAGGACGGAATTTAACTTCCTTAATCTGGACCTGCTTTTGCTTCTTCTTCTGCTCTTTAGCAGCTTTGCTCTTTTCAAAGAGGAACTTGCCATAGTCCATCACACGACAAACTGGTGGCTCGGCGTTAGGGCTGATCTCGACTAGATCCATACCAGCTTCTACAGCGGCTTCTAGTGCTTCAGCAATAGGTACTACACCTACTGGCTCACCGTCAGCGCCTGTCAAACGAACTTCACGAACGCCACGAATTTCACCGTTTAAACGATGCTGGTTTTGTTTGGCCGGTTGTTGGCCACGTCTTCCGCCTTTAATAGTTTATTCCTCCAGATTAAGCTTACGGCTTGAAACCTCGTTTTCAAGGTGACTAATAAAGTCTTCTACCTTGAATTTACCTAGGTCCTTGCCCTTACGGGTACGTACTGCAATTTCACCGGCTTCCATTTCTTGGTCACCACAGACGAGCATGTACGGTACACGTTTTAAAGTGTGTTCGCGGATTTTAAAGCCTATCTTCTCATTTCTCAAGTCCGGTTTGACTCTAAATCCTGATTTTTGCAATTTATTTGCTACTTCTTTAACGTAATCAGCTTGTTTGTCAGTAATATTCATAATAATTGCTTGTTCTGGTGCCAACCACGTTGGGAAGAAACCAGCATACTCTTCAATTAAAATACCGATAAAACGCTCTAAAGAACCTAAAATTGCGCGATGAATCATTACAGGTATCAATCTTTCGTTGTTTTCGCCAACGTAAGTTGCACCCAAACGACCCGGTAAGTTGAAGTCTAGTTGAACTGTACCACATTGCCACGCACGATCTAAGCAATCATGTAATGTAAATTCAATTTTAGGTCCATAAAATGCGCCCTCACCTTCCTGAATATCATAATTAATGTTCAGGTTTTCCAGTGATTCTTTCAACGCTTCTTCTGAGCGGTCCCAAATTTCATCGCTACCTACACGTTGTTCTGGGCGAGTAGATAACTTAACTTCAATTTCTTCAAAACCGAATGTTTTATAGACGTCATAAACCATCTTAATACATTCAGTCACTTCTTGTTGTATCTGATCTTCAGTACAAAATACGTGTGCATCATCCTGAGTGAAACCGCGAACACGCATTAATCCATGAAGTGCACCAGACGGTTCATTTCGGTGACATGAACCAAACTCTGCCATACGAAGTGGCAAGTCACGGTATGATTTCAGACCTTGATTAAAGATCTGAACGTGACCTGGGCAGTTCATTGGCTTAATCGCGTATTCACGATTTTCAGAGTTGGTTGTAAACATCGCATCAGCGTATTTATCCCAGTGCCCTGAACGTTCCCACAATACACGGTCCATCATCAACGGACCTTTTACTTCCTGATAGTCATATTCGGTTAGCTTTTCACGAACGAATACTTCTAAATCACGGAAAATAGACCAGCCATTGTGGTGCCAAAATACCATTCCCGGAGCTTCTTGCTGCATGTGGAATAGGTCTAAATGCTTACCAATTTTACGATGGTCACGTTTCGCTGCTTCCTCTAAACGAGTAAGATGCGCTTTTAACGCTTTCTTATCGTGGAATGCAGTACCGTAGATACGTTGCAACATTTTATTATCACTGTTGCCACGCCAGTATGCACCAGCAACGTTCAGTAATGTGAAATGTTGACAAAATCCCATATGTGGAACGTGAGGACCACGACACATATCAACGTATTCTTCGTGATGATAAAGTCCCGGACGGTCATCTTTTGATACATTTTCATCCAAGATTTCAATCTTATAAGTCTCGCTACGCGCGTCGAATGCATCGCGCGCTTCCTGCCAGCTTACGTTCTTTTTGACAACTTGATACTTCGTCTTAGCTAACTCTTTCATACGCTTTTCTAACGCGTCTAAATCTTCTTGAGTTAAGGAATGCTCTAAGTCGATATCATAGTAAAAACCGTTATCGATGGTCGGACCGATTGCCATTTTGGCTTCTGGGAATATTTGCTTAATTGCATGCCCCAAAAGGTGAGCGCAAGAGTGACGTACAATCTCAAGACCATCGGCATCTTTTGCTGTGATGATTTCAAGGCTTGCATCGTTTTCAATCAGGTCACAAGCATCAACACGATTGCCGTCTACACGACCGGCAATTGTAGCTTTAGCAAGGCCAGGGCCGATAGATGCAGCGACATCCATAGTTGAAACAGGGTTATCAAATTGACGTTGACTACCGTCAGGAAGAGTAATTACAGGCATGATATTTCCTTACAGTGGTGTTGCGTACCAAGCAACACATGCGAGTTAATGTTTAAACTTTTAAGTGTTCCCAATGAACTTCACGCAGTAATACGCATACCGGAAATTCATCGAAGAGGCGATTTTACTCGCTAATCAGTTAATTGCAATGAGAAGCTTTTATTAAATCAATAATTTGTACAATGCTAAGTAATGGTAGTTGCACCATGCATATTGAACTACTTGGATTTAACTAAACGATAAGAAATAACCCACAGTTTGCTTGTTCCCGGATAGATGTCAGAAATTACCGTTTTTAGTTCATCAAGCGTCATGTTTTCCTGTGTAGCGTGATAATCGTCTAACTCATCAAATAATATAGGTTCTACATTCTCAATTTCGAGTTGGCAAAACCATTCATTTTCTTCGAATGTCGTTACCTCTACGATGCTACCAATGCGGAAATCTTTTTCACTTTCATTACGAATTGTAATGACTTTTTTTCCAGATAAAATATCGGGGACAAAGCGTTTGAAAAATGAGGTTGATGTTAAAGGGGACTTAGCCATGATACTCCTAATAATAAATACTGCATTTATAGGGGACTTAGCCATGATACTCCTAATAATAAATACTGCATTTATAGATAACTTAGAAAGATAAAGCTATATCTTCAGTTATCTTTCTTGAACTAAACTCATTGATGAAGCGCTGAGTCCTGCATCTTGGGTATAGTTGTAATTGAATCTACTGAGCAATTGAATAATGTTCTTTGAATCGGCTCATCATACGCTTTGTATTGTCAAAAAGTTTAACTTTACTTCTTATCCGATATAATAACGCCTTAAGTGTGATTTAAGAACCTATGTAAACTCTCTGATTTCAATCAAATAACCCAACGCACGCTGGCGTCGTTTTTTTCGATTCTCACTGGATAGACCATTTAGTTTCTTAATTTGTATATAATTAGCCCGTTTTTGGCAATCAAAAGAAAATTATGTTTTTAACTCCCTATTTTTCAGTAAGTAACGAACAGTTTCAGTTTACCCGTCAGCAAGCAAGTCACTTTGCGAAAAAAGTAGCAGGCGACTTCAACCCATTGCACGATGAAGATAATAAGCGCTTCTGCGTACCTGGCGACCTGCTTTTTGCTGTTTTGCTGAAAAAAGAAGGCGTTAGCCAAAAAATGCGCTTTGATTTCTCGGGCATGGTCAACGAAGGCGTCGCACTTCATATTGAGAATAAGTGTGAGAACGAAAGTTCCGTTGTTGATGATAAAGGCAAAGAATACCTGCACATGACGCATCAGGGAGAAGTTAATCACAACCCTGAGTTCATTGAGTTCGTAGTCAAAAACTATGTTCAGTTCTCTGGCAGAAACTTCCCGCACATTATGGTTCCTCTTATGCAAGAGAAACAAATGATGATTAACTGTCAGCGACCTTTAGTTATCTATGAAAGCATGGAAGTTGAATTTAGCCGTTTAAACATCTCTCACCCGGAAGTTGAATATACTGGCGCCACCTTCGATGTAGAAGGCAAACGTGGTCTAGTCACTATGAATTTCGAATTTAAAGAAGACGGTGAGATCGTTGGTAAAGGTGTAAAACGCATGGTAGCTAGTGGCCTTCGTCCGTATGAGCAAGACGAAATAGACAAACTTGTTGCTCGTTTCTTTGCATGTAAAGAGGCTTTTTTACAGCAACTTGATACTGCCGCATAAATTAGCTTCCCAATACAACTAGTTACTATTAAAAGGTCTTCGCTTGAATATTCAAGTAAAAGGCCTTTTTGACTTTGTGCATTAGTTTAGATTTTAAGTTTGAACTGCCTAAATCCACCGCCTCACTTTTTGTTTATAACTCCTAAATTCATCACCAAATCTAGCTTCCAAATGTCGTTCTTCCGGACCAATTTGATATCGATTCATATAGGCAATAAACAGCAGCGGAATCAATAAACACAACCAGTTTTGTTGTAGATAACCGTAACCGATCAACAATAACAATAGCCCAAAATACATCGGATTTCTGCTGGTTCGATATACGCCAGTATCGACAATAGTTGACGTTTTATGTATTTCAACCGGATTAACCGTCGTCTTCGCTTGCTTAAACTGGTAAATACCACTCAAACCAAAATAACCACTAGCGATAAAACAAACTCCGAAAAACAGCCATGGAAAGGGAAGCGAGACGTCCAAACTGGTGAATGAATCACTGCAAAATATTAACCCAATCCCGATCAAAAATATCAGTACTGGCGGTATTTTTAATTCCAACCTTTCCATAACATCCCTTTCCATGTTTTTTCTATAACAAAGTTAATATTGCCTGCAATGGATGCTTCATTTTCTCTGACTCCATCCTTTTCACTTGGCTTCGGCATGAATAACCAGTCACAAGACAACGTTCTTTTGCTCGCTTATCAAAGTTTGGTCGCCAACTAAGATCATAGATATCTTTGGACATTCCTAGCTTATCAAGTTCATGGCCGAATGTTCCAGCCATACCACAACATCCCACCGCAACCGGTTCCAAAACACCACCAAAAAACTTAAAAATGGCTTGCCATTCTTTTTCTGCATTTGGCATGCGTGTCTTTTCAGTACAATGAGCGAACAAGTACCAAGGTGGCTGTTGTGACGGGGTGCCTACATCCATTGTATCAAGCTTATCAATCAAGTATTCATGGACGTTTAGCACCTGGAAATCGCCTCGCTCTTTGCCCAGGATATCGACATATTCATCTCTATAGCAAAGCACTAATGCCGGATCAACACCCACCATAGGAATATCTAAATCTGCAACAATATTTAAAAAACTGGCGGATGTTTGTGCCGACTCAGTAAATTGCTTTAAAAAGCCTTTGATATGTTGAGCTTTCCCATTAGGTTTAAAAGGAAGCAAAATAGGTTTCTTACCGAGCTTTTCTAATAAAGTAACAAAGTCAGAAACAACATCGGCGTCATAGAATGATGTAAACGGATCCTGAACAATCAATACATAATTGTCTCGATCTTGTTTCGACAGCGCCGCCAGTGCCTGAATATCAAATTTTACTTGCTGGTTGTTGGCCAACTGTTTGTTCAATGTCGGGTCAGACATTAGTGGAGCATCAACATAACCAACCGTTGTAGCGGTTAAACTCTGAATCCAATTTTTCGACAACGCTGCATTAACTACTTTCGGCATTTTTGCCATCAACGGCAGCATGGTTTCAATATTTGCCACCAAGTAATCTTTAGCTGGTCTCTGATAACGAGAGTAGTATAAGTTTAGGAATCGGGCTCTAAAACTCGGCACATCAACCTTAATTGGGCATTGAGTCCCGCAGGCTTTACACGCTAAGCAACCGTTCATTGCTTCATAAACTTCATGAGAAAAATCATATTCGTGTCGTTTATTAATACTATTTCTGACACGATCGACCATATTTTTGATGGTAGGATTTTTGTCTAGCGTATTTTTTTCTAGATCAAGAATGTCAACGCCTTGCTCTGTCAGTTGTCGTAACCACTCTCTCACCAATCCAGCCCGACCTTTTGGCGAATGCCTTCTATCTGCCGTTATCTTCATCGAAGGGCACATAGGCGAGCTAGTATCGTAATTAAAGCAAAGTCCGTTACCATTACATTCCATCGCCTGTTGGAAACTATCTCTTACTTTTACATCGATTTGGCGGTCATAGTAAGCCCGTTTGGTTCCATTTACTTTAACCAGCTCTTCACTACTATCTAATGGGGTACATATTTTACCTGGGTTCATTTTATTATGTGGATCAAACGCTGATTTTACTTTTCGAAGCTCTTTATATAATGCTTCACCAAAAAACTCAGGCCCGTACTCAGAGCGATAACCTTTGCCATGCTCTCCCCACATTAAACCACCATACTTTGCAACAAGATTAACGACGTTATCGGAAATCTCCTGCATTAATGACTCTTGAAGGGGGTCACACAAATCCAGAGCAGGTCTCACATGCAATACGCCAGTATCCACATGACCAAACATGCCGTAATGAAGTTCTTTGCTATCCAAAAGTGTTCTGAATTCTGTAATAAAATCCGCTAAATTCTCAGGCGGAACACAAGTATCTTCGACAAACGCGACAGGTTTAGCTTTACCTTCTGTCGCACCCAGCAATCCGACCGCTTTCTTTCGCATGTTGTAGATACGATTAATACTAGCCAGGTCATCACAAACTTGATAACCAATCACACCATTGAGTTCATTTTCAATCATGTCATCAAGTTGTTTGGTCAGTGCGTTTACATCTTCGGAGGTTCGCTCTCTTTCTTGTCCTGCAAATTCCACAATATTAATGCCTAACATCTCTTTATCAGGCACATCAATGAGAAGGTGGCTTACTGTATTCCAGACAATATCCTGCTTAGCAAGATTAAGAACTTTAGAATCTATGGTCTCAACAGATAGTGCGTTTGCATCAACAAGTAAGGGGGCAGTCCGTAATGCAGAATCAAAGCTATCGTATTTTACATTTACCAACACCCTCGCTTTAGGTATAGGCGTAAGATTCAACTTAGCTTCAGTAATAAAAGCCAATGAACCTTCGGAACCACATAGAATTCGCGTCAGGTTGAAGTCACCCGATTCTGTCAACGCATTTTTTAAATCATATCCGGTTAGGAATCGATTGAGCGGTGGAAATTTGTCGACTATCGCCTGTCTGTTAACCCGACAAATTTCTTCAGTCGAGTGGTAGGCATCAAAGGCATATTCGCCCTCATTTGGCATTCCGCACGAAGAGTCCGTTTCAAGGTATGAGCCATCTACAAATACCGCTTGCAACGACAAAACATGATCGGAGGTTTTTCCATAAACCAATGACCCCTGGCCTGATGCATCTGTACTTATCATGCCTCCTAGCGTGGCACGATTACTCGTAGAAAGTTCTGGAGAGAAAAACATCCCTAACGGTCTTACTGCATCATTTAACTGATCTTTAATAATACCAGTCTGAACACGAACCCAACCTTCCTCTTCATTAATTTCGAGAACTTTGTTCATGTGCCGGGACAAGTCAACCACAATTCCAGGGGTTAAAGACTGTCCATTTGTTCCTGTCCCACCACCTCTAGGAGAAAAAGTAATACGTTCATAATCTGAATGACTAGACAGTTTTCCTATCAGAATGACGTCTTCTGTTGATTTAGGATGCACCACCGCTTGGGGAAGTTGTTGATAAACACTGTTATCGGTCGCAACGGCTAAACGACTGGCATATTGAGTTTCCACATCACCAGTAAAGCCTTTCTCTTCAAGGCTAGTTAAAAATTTGATAACAACTGGATCAACACTAATTTGATTTTCTAATCTTGGTAACATATCGCTTCCTGCCCCGACATCACTGAATCCTACAGTATGGGTATGTATTTTTATGATTACCGTCACTTTACAACATTTGAAATATGAACAAAACCGTTGAGACTGTTAATCTTTTATTGATTAATGGAAAATCTTTCTATTGAAATTACTACAGAACGGATTGTAATGAAAAAAAATAAAGTTGTAACAACGGAAGACATCCTATTAAAACTGTGTCAATCAGTTTCTGGCGTATTAACAGCGGCGACCAATTCTCAAATTAACTACTCCGCCATGGTACAGAAAATCAATAAGACCTGTCTTAAACCGGACTTCGGTTGCTTCGTCCTTTTTGATGGCGGATTTTCAGGGTTAGTTGTAATAAATTTCACTTCTCAGGCAGCTCTTGAAGTTTATACCAACTATATGCGCAATATGGGCATGCCAGAAGAAGAGTTAGCAATACTTCACACGTCGGATGAGGTCGGTGATGTACTTGGCGAACTAATGAACCAATTGGTTGGGGATTTTACCAGTAAAATTCGTAAAGAATTAAAAACCAATATTACTCAGAACCAACCTAAGATGCTTGCAATAAACAAACAGGTTTTGATTTCTGTTGACACTAACTTAGATCGCCCTCAGGCTCGTCGGGTTACGTTTACGACAGAAAATAACAATATTTTCTATCTGGAATTAGCGATGGATAAAACCGAATTTATTCAGCTAGAGGAATTTGAAATAGAAGCGGATGAAACACCTGATTCAATCTTAGAGGCGGAACAAAATAAAAAACAATCTAAAACCGCTGACTCCAATCCTGAAGACTTAGCCAATGATTTATTGGATGAGTTAGGTATCTAACCTAGCAACCTTTTCCATCACTATACTGAAAACC
>ASRM01000124.1_pt1 | contig 14376 bp, 9 predicted proteins | sample 693238 | NCBI WGS metagenome assembly ASRM01 (sample SAMN02169242, study PRJNA158439) | bioreactor metagenome | isolation source: day 74 sample from continuous culture bioreactor inoculated with sediment... | place: Germany: Bremen
ATGCGCTCAGATTGATAAGTAATAGGGGAGGGCTCTTTGGTCTTGGCCGTATATTGAAGCTGACAGAGGCCTGGAGAGGCTTGCGGCGCTAGCGAAATGGTCATCTCTGATGTTGCGACTATCTGACAGTTTGGGTTGTCTGATAATAGCGTTACGCTGTTGATTTCTAATGGTTCGTCTGACGATAATTTCACCTTGTCAGCGAGTGAGATGGTGATGGGCTCACCCACAAGGTGGTGGTGTACAGAGTCTTGGCTAAAAAGAGTGGGGTTTATATCTCCCCCTATTTGAGGTGTATTGTCATCAACTGAAACGGATTTGCTGTCACTTCCAGGCCCACATGCGGAAAGCATGATTGTTGCTATTATCATTATGATTATTTTGGCGTTGGTGCACTGAAAAATGGACTTTATTGATGGCATACTAATCTCCTACTTTGATAGAAACTAATAGTAGGTATTTCACTTGGCACTAGACATGGCATTAAGGTGGAAAATATCACATTGTCATGCCATGGCGTTTCGCATATATACATGATAATTGGAATAGAGTAGGGCGACGGTGTTTAATACGTTGAGTCGATGGTGCCAGTAATGACGAGGGAGTGAGATTAGATCTGAACCATAAAGTTGGTCAAAGAAAGGAAGGAATATGGTCGGACATACAGGATTTGAACCTGTGACCCCATCTCCCCCAGAGATGTGCGCTACCAAGCTGCGCTAATGTCCGACAGTAAATCTTTCTAGTCGATATCTTACTAGGCAATAAGATTATCTGAAATCAATGAGTTATTCCAGATTATTATTGTTCTCTGCTGTAAAAACGTTTTAGCTCAGACAACCCTTGCATGAGTGTAGAAAGTTTAGGGTTTGCGTCTTTGAGGCGTTTATAGTTTTCACCATAAACTTTGTAGTTACCAAACCGGTCAACAAGCGTGGTTGTCTCATCTGTGATTAGCGCGATTTCACGTCTATCCCCAGCGAGAATCCATTTGCGATCGTCTAAGTCGAATAAGTTCTCACCGCTGCTGAAGTCCATAGGATTAGATGATACACCAAGCAAATCCTGCATTATGGTCACAGACAGATCAAAGTGACTGGATTTCGAATTAATCTCTTGCGGCTCTTTTTCTGGCCAGTGAATCACTAATGGAACACCAAGCTGATAACGGCTGTAATTGGAGTTTGCTCCCCAGCTATTAGTCTTGGTTTCATTGAACTCAGTGCCGTGGTTCGATGTGATGATAACAACGGTATTGTCCATTAACTGCTTGTCGTTAAGTTCACTAATAATGGAGCCGATAATGTCGTCAACATTTTCGGTGGACTTGCCATAGGCTGAACGTAGTCGTTCTAAGGGTGATTTTTTAGTACTCTCAGCTGCATAGTCTTCAAAGTTATTTACTGTGGCAAGCTCTATATAGCTATACCAAGGTGATTTTGATGTTGATTCAAGCCAGGTTGCCCAGTCTGATACGGCATCAGTATCACCGTAGCCTGATCGTGTTGATGGCGTTAAATCGAAACCTAAGCCTTTAAATATAACTTGGCTATAGCTGTCATCATTAAAGTTATTGCCACTGAACAGACCAAAACTGTAGCCTTGTGCTTTAAGCCTATCTAAAAATAGTGGGGTAGCCCCTTGTGCTTCGATGCTGCTTTGATAGCTGTTAGGTATACCAAAAAACAGGCCAAATAAGCTGCCGTTATTATTGCCGGAACTATAGTGGTTAGCAAAATTTAGGTTTTCGCTGGCAAAAAGTTTAGTGTTAGGCATTTGCGATTCGGACAGTGCATCGGCGCGCAGGTTATCTACCATAACCATCAGTACATTGTAGTTTTTGCTTCGGCTGTCTACGGTTATTGGTTCTATTGGGTAGCTCACAAGGTCAACGATATTACGATCGTTTTCCTGTTGTCTTTTTATGTAGTCCTCTCTATCAAACAGTCCGTGCTTTTGCATAAAGGATTTTGCTGTCATTGGATAAGAGAGAGGGAAGTTAGCCTTTTGTACGGTTACTGGGTTATACAGGACGACATCAGCCCACATGTAAATTATGTGGCTGGAGATAAAACTGATGAAAAATATAGTCGTTATGGTACGTCCGATACGTTTGTTTGCCAGCTTTCTTTGCTTACGCCAAATCCACTCGGAGAGTGCTAGCTGCAATAAAAAAATGACCGGAAGTACAATAAATAGCTGTTGAAGCTCGGTAGCGATATTACTTTGTTCTTTCTTAAGTAACAGCTCCCATACAACAGGGTTTAAGTGTAAGTCTATCTGCTGGTAGGCTTGTGTATCGAGTAATAGTAACGTTAGCCCTACGGTTGCAAAGCACACTGCAAGGAACCGAAGCAGTTTCCGAGAGGGGATAACAAAGGTCAGCGGAAATAAAACCAGTAGGTATAACGCAAATACCAGAAAACTAAAGTGCCCTAACCAGTTTAAAACTAAGTACACTTGACCGAGTAGTGTTTCTGGCCAGGGTGACTGAGTTATGTATCGGGTGCCAATAAGCATTGCCGCCACAATATTGAAGAAGGCGAACCAATGTCCCCAACTTACCAATCGTGAAACGCGTTCTCCGTATGTATTTCCGCTATCAACCATTTGTTATTCGTTCTTGTTAGAAATTAGTGGGTCTTACTTTCTTCTAAAGATGAAAGCAGTGCTTGCGCAAATTTTTCTGCAATGGCTTTTCTTTGTGATGCAGGTACATCGTCATTAAGTACATTGGTGGCGATGTTTCCGGCAATCATAAGCGTAAGCTCTGAATTTGCTCCATGTTTATCTAATACGGCTGCAACTTCAGTAAGGATAAGCTCGATCTGTTCATTGCTGTATTTTGATGTAATTGGCATATTGATTCTAATTAATGATAGTGAAAGCGGCTTATGATAACCTACTCTCCCTCACAACTGAAACCTGAACAACAATTTATTCGCTATGAGCATGAATCTTTCAAATGTCATCTTGCACCAGTTAACTAAAAATGATCAAGATGAACTTATCGTAAATTTCCGTTCAGAATCATTAGAAAATGATACATTTTCTGAAGATCTGGTATCGGAACTGCACCGTGTATTTAATGCCAAAGCTGGCAAAGGCTTTGGTTCGTTTACTTCTGACAGCAATTTTCAAAACTGGTTGCAAGAAGTTCGCCAAGAAAAGCAAAGTTTCTACGATTTCTCTCAAAATTGTGCGCAGCGGCTTAAAGATGAGCTCGCTAAGTACCCTTTTGCCGATGAAGGGATCTTGGTTTTAGCTGAATATCAATCACTTGCTACCGATTATCTATTTATTGCACTACTTCCTTCTAACCAGAGCTTAAAAGTAACAGAAGGTTTGGATATTAGTGCGACCGAGTACTTAGATATTAGCAAAATGGATATAGCGGCAAGAATTGACCTGTCAACTTATGAGACAGATCCCGATTCAAATCGCTATCTTGCTTATATTAAAGGAAGAGTAGGCCGGAAAGTCGCTGACTTTTTCTTGGATTTTTTACAAGCGGAAGTGGGTTTAGACTCAAAGCAACAAAACTTGGTGTTAATGCAAGCGGTTGATGACTTCTGTTCTGATGCTCAATTGGACAAAGAAGAGACTACTAGCTATAAGAAGCAAGTGTTTGACTATTGCAGTGAACAACTAAAAGCCAATGAAGAGCTCGAAGTTAAAGAACTATCCGGTGAGCTACCAGCCAGTACAGATGGAACGAGTTTTTTAGATTATACCCAAGAGCGTGGCTATGAACTCGAAGAGAGCTTCCCTGCCGATCGTGGCGCTGTGCGTAAACTAACCAAATATGTTGGTGCAGGTGGTGGGTTAAGTATCAATTTCGATAGCATGTTATTAGGTGAACGTGTTTTTTATGACCCGGAAACAGATACATTAACGATCAAAGGGACGCCACCTAACCTGAAAGATCAGTTAACTCGAAACAGATAAATATAGTGTTTGTTTAAAGTCTAAAAGGCGGTAGTTTTACCGCCTTTTATCAGTATTTACTCTTGTAATCATCTTTTTCAATATTGTGTTTTTTCATCCTCAGATACAGCTTTTTACGCGGTATTTGTAAATACTTTGCAGCATCGAGTACTTTTCCTGAATGCAAGAATAATGCATCTTCAATGATTTGCTTTTCATAGTCACCGACTAGTTCATCTAATGGTGATTGTATCTCCGCTTGGTTATATAGACGCTCTTTTCCGGTGAGCTTCACTATTCCAATAGCATAAAGTTCAGCGACGTTTCTTAGTTCGCGTACATTTCCAGGCCATTGGTGTGCTCTTAGTAATGCGAGATAACTGTTATCAACAACGGGCGTTGTTTTGCTTAGCTTAGAACAGCTTTGTTTTAGGAAATAATGAAATATTGCTGCAATATCATCAGGGCGATGACGTAAGCTTGGGATGGTTATCATACCTTGATTTAAAAGGTAGTAGAGCTCGGGTTGTAAATGGTTATTCGCGATGAGGCTTTCTGGATCTTCACTAAATACAGCAATGACCCGGGTGCGGGTGTTGTTTTGTCGTTCCTGATTTAACAACATCTGAATGAAGTGTCGCTGAATATTTTCTGCCATTAGCTCTAAGCCGTTAACGATCAGTGTTCCATTACAACTTTTGGCTAATGCCTGTTCGAGTGTATCCAGCTCTATATTTCGGTTAACGATTAATTCGTAGACGTTGGCACTTTCATTTTGATGTGTCATTTGGTGAATGAGGTAAGAAATACTGTGTCGACCTGACCCTGGTTCACCACAAACAACCACATGTGTATTTAGCAATGCATATTGAGCGACGTAATCACGTATTTGCGCCATCTGAGCTGACTTGCCGATTAATACCCGTTGTATTGTTTTCGACACACTTTTTTTTTGTTCTATATAAGCGCGTCGCTTACTTAAGTTCTGTTTTACGAAGGTAAGTAACTCTGCTGGGTTGACTGGTTTTTCTAAGAATTCACATGCTCCCTTTCTAACCGCATCAACCGCCATAGGAATATCACCGTGCCCGGTAATAATTATTACGGGTATTCTCTCATCGATAGTTTTTATTTTTTGCAGCAATTCCATGCCGTGCATTTGTGGCATATACATATCTAATATTACGACCCCCGGCCAGTCGCAATCTAAATATTGTGCGGCTAATGTTGGGTTACTAATGGTCTTTGCAGAAAGGTTCGAAATTGACATTAAGTGCGCATAGGCATCTAGCACGTCTTGATCATCATCGACAAGTAATACAGAAAAGTTACTGTTGTTCATAAGGTAACTCCAGAACGATCATAGCTCCATGCCTTATAGTTGAAGCAAGATAGATACTGCCTTGGTTTTGTTCTATCAGTGACTGACAAATATTCATTCCTAGCCCTAAACCGACCTCTTTGGTCGTGGTAAATGGTGTGAAAATTTTATTAATAATAGAGGGGGAGAAGCCATTCCCGGTATCACTTACGGCAATCACATGATGGGTTTGTGTTGAGAGTAAGTGTTCAACAGAAATCTCTTTTTGCGAAAGATGTGTCTCAGACATTGCGTCACAGCTATTTACCATTAAATTTATCATTACTTGTTCAATGGCTAACGCACGTCCCAACACCGTTGTATTCGTTGAAAGTAAGTTATGAATGGCTATCTGCTGGCGCTTGGCTCTGGTGTTCACTAAGGTTATTGCGTGTTCTACGACCTCATGCAATTTAATCCTTTGATTCGCTTCTTCACTATCAGATTTACGCGCAAAGTGACGAAGACTATTGATGATTTTGCTCATGCGAGCTGTTAGGCCTTCTATTTGTTGAATCGAGTGGAAAACCTGCTCTTTTTCTCCCTGCTCAATCATTATTTTTGTACTGTATAAATACGTCGACATGGCATTTAGTGGCTGATTTAATTCATGTGCGAGGCTGGTCATTGTTTGCCCGACGACGGCCATTTTTGCCGCTTGGATTAGTTCATTTTGAGTTTCTGTTAAGTGTTGCTCTGCGCGTTCTCTCTCTTCAATCTCTTGCACGAGTCGATGGTTCTGTTTTGTTAGGTCTCGAGTTTTTTCTTCCACTCGTGACTCTAATAAGCGGTTAGTTTGTTCTTGTTCGGTAATATCGGTCATGGTAATGATGATTTTTTCATTGTGGCCGTGAATAAATAATCGAAAACTACAACGTAGATAACAGGGCTTAAAAGGGGCACTGAGCGCTAAAGTGATATCTGCCTTGTGCTGTGTCATTAGAGGGGAGTCTAGCGAAAACAAGGCTTGAATTTGCCTGCGTCCACTGGCAGGAAAACATTGCCATAAAGGCTTTTCATTGATCTGGTTTTCTAACCTGAGTAGTTTTCTGGCACTCAAATTGGCGGATTCTACCTGACCAGCCAGATTGCATGTGATTAGGCTTGCTAATGTATTATTTATCAGGCTGAGTGCATTGGTACGTTCCATTTCTTGTACTTTGTCACCGTACTCAACCAGCTTTTTGCTTAAGCGACCTATTTCATCGTTACCATCGACATGTATAGGGTGGCTCAGTTCATTGTTTATGATGGCATCTAAACTCTCGCTTAACCGGGTTAATCGAGCCACAATTCGGCGATTTATAAAATAGTAAGTTAACAACAGGCTAATTAATATTGATAAGCTAAAACATAACATCAAGATATTATTGCCATAATCAACGGTGTTTGCTGTATCACGTTTAACTTCCACGAACAGGGCATCAGCATTGCTCACTAGTGATGCAATTTGCAGGTGTACCTGGTTAAGTTGTCGTTCGATAGTATGCTGGCTTGCATTCACTTGTTGATTGAGGGACACCATATTTTGCAACTGTTGGTGAAACTCCCCTTCAGGTTTAATTAGGGTGGTTAATTCGTTTAATAGCTGTTGATAAGCAATGGACGAAGGATGACTGAAGATAGGGGCACTGGTTTCTAGCAGCTCTTCAGCGCGGTACTGAATGACTTTCATGCCATTATCGACCTGGCTTGCTTGTTTAGTGTTGATCATATCTTCTGCAAACGTATAGATAGCGTTTTCTGTATCTAAAATGCGTTGAATTGTATCAAGCTGGCTGAGCAGATAGCCCATAGACTTGCTTGATTGCTGACGCTCTATCTGCCAATGAAATTCTTGGCGTAAAGGGGTGAGCTCTGATTGAATATCCTGATGCACCCATTTCATCTGTTCTTGGAGTAAATTGATACTTCGCCGTTGATCAATCCTGTTGGATACGAGGTCACTATAGTGACTCAGAGTTATTTGTAAGTCGTGATAGGCGGTAATTAATCGTTGACCGTTTGCAGTGCAATCTATGTTATCGAGTGTTTGTTGGATCTTATAAAATTGGTCTTGCAGTATTTGAACGTGTTCATCCAGTTTCACCTTACTGTCAACGCTTTCTAATAGCTGAACACTATGACGAATATTGCTGCTTCGGCTTTCCAGAAGGTAGCTTGCGTTATATTTAGGAATGCTTTTTCCCAGTAGCTTGCTTACCTGAAGGTCTAATCCATTCCATGTTGACCACGCGACCAAACTGACAATGGTTAATAGCGCTGTATTACAGGCAAATACCAGAAGCAATTTAGCGCCTATAGTATGATACTTTGCTGTTCTCATCGCACGCTGTCTCTTTTTAATGCTTTCAATGCGTTATTTGCCTGCATCAGATCTTTTGCTAGTGCGTTGCCTAAATGGTGGTTAAATTCAGCGAGTAATGCCTGATTCAATGGGGAGTCGGGCTCTTGTCTCGCGGTTATTTCCTGACCAAGCTCGATAGCCTGCTCCGCCTGAATAGGGACTCGAAAGAGCTGCTGCTGAATGTCTTCTAACTGTCGAAGTATTTGTGGATGCTGACCATATAGTTTTTTTAAGCTAATGATAGAGAGCCAGGTGTCTTTTAGCTCTGGAAGCCGTTTGGTAATTGCCAGGTCGAAAATTTGATTCACAGCCGTTTCTCTTATGGTCATCGTATGCATCGACAGGGTGGGGAATCCATCGCTATAAAGAGACTTGTCATTGATTGAACGCTTAGAAAAGTTATTTTCCCCCATGCTTGACTGGACTTCTTCAGAACGGAGTAGCTCTATAAAGTTTAGTGCGTTTTTGTCGTTGTGTGGCTGTGAGGTTTGGGCTATGTAGGTTGGCATTAAGGTAAAGTCTGGGTCATAGGCAAAACTAAGGTGTTCAAACTTATTTTTTAATATGTGAGCATAGCTATCAATAGTTGGTCCAATACCAAATTCACCTTTAGCGATATAGTCACTAACGCCGAAACTACGAGATGAAATCGTGGCAAAATTGGCGGCAACATTTAAAATTATCTGCCACCCTTCTTTCCATCCATAGTGTTGAAGAATGCTCTCAATCATCATTTGTGTTGTGCCAGAACGACTTGGAGTACTCATTGTGATATGACCAAAATAGACAGGATTCGTTAAATCTTTAAAACGATTGGGCGTTGGTAGCTTATGGGCGGTTAAATAGTCATTGTTCCACACTATACCTGCACCAGAATATCCAATAGGAACCACCTTTTTCTGCGGGGGTAAAATATAAGGTGTCAGCCACTGAGGTGCTTCAAAATTGTGAGGCATGGTGACGAGCTTATTGGTTAGTGCCAGTTTTTGCATCAGAAAAGGTGATGAGCTTAATACCAGGTCGATATCTTGAATATAACTCCGGTTTAGCAATTGGATACTGGATTGGCTTCGACGATGAATCACTTTCACTTCGACATCGGGGTAACGCTTATTGAATTCAATAATTAGTGGTGTCAGAGGTTCTTTAGAAAAGGTGGTTAGTATAACCAACTCTCTCTCTTCAGCCGACAATGGACAAGTGGTTAATCCAGCAAGGCATGTTAATCCTAACTTAGTTAATTGACTTTTAATTCTCAGCATGTGTCCACAAAACCTCAATATTTGTGCGTTATCTCTAATTCTAAACCATAGGCTGAATTAATTTATTATTGATGCTGAGTCATAAATGACGCACCACACTTATTAATCGTGAGAATTTTATCAGTAAATAATATTTCTTAGCGTAGAAACAACCCAATTTTGACCCAGGCCTATGATTCATTTGTGTCACTTTTGCCTCAAATGGTCTCTTTTGTGCCCGAATTTGCTTTCTCTCATGATGCATTCCGTTGAACAGACGACCACTGTTGGTCGTTATTAACTATGGAGAGCATGATGATTAATTTTTTTAAAACTCGCCAAGATCTTCCGCTATCGGATGGTTCAAAAGAAGCAATGCAAACACGCTTTAAGAACCATCAATGGCAGGTATTTCTAGGCTTGGTATTTGGCTATGCCGTTTTTTATGTAGTGCGGATGAGTTTAGGCGTAGTTAAAAAACCTATGCTTGATGCGGGTATAGTGTCCATTGAAGAGCTTGGCATTATGGGTTCGGCCTTCTTCTTTACTTATGCGATAGGTAAATTTTCGAATGGCTTTCTTTCTGATTACGCCAATATTGGCCGTTTTATGTCGTTCTCACTTTTACTTTCGGGTGTGACTGCCATCGCGATGGGTCTTAATACCACCGCATTTTTCTTCGTATTACTCTGGGGTTTAAATGGTTGGTTCCAGTCTGTGGGCTCGGCACCGTCTTGTGTTTCTTTATTCCAGTGGTTCTCTCCTAAACAAAGAGGCAGTCGTTATTCCATATGGGGAGGCTCTCGTAATATCGGTGAAGGCATCACTTGGATCTTAACTGCGACTCTAGTCAGCTATTTAGGGTGGCGCGCAGGTTTTGTAGGTGCTGGTATCGCTGCTATCGTTGCCGCATTGAGTATGTTTTTTATTCTCAAAGACAGACCACAAACCTATGGTTTGCCTGACGCAGCGACGGCGTTTGATGAAGAGCCTGAAATCAAGAAAAGTAATGATCCAAATGCAACGCGTCGCGCTCAGATGTTTATTCTAAAGCAACCGACGGTTTGGTTAATTGCGGCAGCTTGTGCAGCAATGTATGTGTCACGTTATGCCATGTCTTCATGGGCTGTTCTTTATCTTCAGGAAGCAAAAGGTTATACGCTGATTGATGCCGGTTTTGCTATGTCGACCTACCCGATAGCAGGACTCGCGGGCGCCATTTTGTCAGGTATTATTTCTGATAAGGTCTTTAACGCTAACCGTCATATCCCTACGTTGCTTTATGGTATCGCTAATATTGCGGGCATGTGTCTGATGTTCTTTGGTCCTGATAGTCGTATGGTTGATGCGATTGCTCTCGGATTGATTGGATTTGCCATTGGTGGACTGGTTGTGTTCCTGGCAGGCCTTACCGCATGTGATTTAATGCCTAAAAACGCAGTTGGAGCCGTAAAGGGCTTTATCGGTCTGTTTTCTTATATGGCAGCATCAGGTCAGGAAGTGATATCGGCATCACTCATTAGCATTACTGAAATCGATGGCGTTAAGCAATATGATTTTAGTCAGGCTCAGTACTTCTGGCTGGCGGCTGGTGTCGTGTCTCTGCTACTTGCTCTTACGGTCTGGAATGCGAAGAAAGTCGTTGATATTGACGCTGAACCTGCCATTAAACTCGAAGAAAAACCAAGCTTTTAACATACCCATTGCAGGAGCATAAGCTCCTGCAATTTTTGACCTGCTTTTTTTGACCCCTTTTTGATTTGTTCTTTTTTCCAGTGTCGTTAAAAGGTATTTAATATGTGTAAAACTAAAATTGTTGCAACGCTAGGCCCTTCGAGTCAGAGTCGTGAAATACTCACTAAAATGATTGTGTCGGGTGTTAATGTTGTCCGACTTAACTTTTCTCATGGTAGTGCACAAGAGCATATTGCATGTGCCGTTTTGGTTAGGAAAATTGCCTCCGAACTGCAAACAAGTGTTGGTGTTTTGGTTGATCTTCAGGGACCGAAAATTCGTATTTCCTGTTTTGAACAAGGCTCAATTGAACTTATTGAAGGTCAATCGTTTTATCTCGATGGTCGCTTGGCGGCGGATCTAGGTAATGAGCAGCGTGTTGGTTTGGATTATCCAGACTTAATTAAAGATTTAAAAGAAAATGACACACTTTTACTTGATGACGGTCGTATCCAATTACGTGTAGTGGAAATAAGTGTCGATGAACAATGGGTTAAAACGTGTGTACTCAACAACGGTAAATTATCAAACCGCAAGGGAATTAATCTATTAGGCGGGGGGCTTTCTGCTCCAGCATTAACTGAGAAGGATATACGAGATATTGCTACGGCCGCCGCACTTAATGCGGACTTCCTTGCGGTCTCTTTTCCTCGCAATGCTGAAGATATTCATTACGCCCGTCAATTGGCGGAAAAAGTGGGTTGCAACGCTCAAATTGTCGCTAAGATAGAGCGAGCAGAAGTGGTTGCTTCTCAAGAGGCTATGGACCAAGTTATATTGGCTTCTGATGTAATTATGGTGGCTCGCGGTGATTTAGGGGTCGAAGTTGGTGATGCTCGCTTACCAAGCGTGCAAAAAGCGTTAATTTCGCGTGCAAGATATTGCGGTAAACCTGTAATTACAGCGACTCAAATGCTTGAATCCATGATTGAGAATTCTTTGCCGACTCGGGCTGAAGTATTAGATGTTGCCAATGCAATTATTGATGGTACCGATGCGGTGATGCTGTCTGCAGAATCAGCGGCTGGGAAGTATCCTGTTGAGGCGGTTCAGGCGATCGCACGCATTGCCGAAGGAACAGAGCTGGATACGGTTAATTTAGCGAGCTGTTGGGATAGTCTGCAACATTTATGTAGTGATGCGGGTAAGAGTTTTGCCTTGTCTTCTATGGCCTCGGCTTCTAAGGTTCATAATGATCTTGGAGTGGCGATTGTCACTCAAAAAGGAGAAACACCATTGTTGATGTCTCGGTGTCAAAGCAATGCAACGATATGGGCACTTAGTAACAATCATGAATTGTTAAGTAAAATGACGATTTTACGAGGAGTAACGCCAACTTACTTTGACTATATTACTCACTCGCCAGAAACATTAGCTCAGCAAATATTACATCTACTTGAGAATAAAGCCCAATCCGCCAACATTTCTTCGATCCTGATTACTCAATTAGAGGAGTTGGAAGGAGTAGGAGACATTAATGTTTGTCGATTGCTTAGAGTGGCTGACAGTCAGATACCGAGTCAGGATGAAATTGCAGCCTGATGGTGGTTTAAAGTTGCTTGTGAGTTACCTTTTGTACATTAACAGGTGCTTAGTGATTTATTTACCAGTAACTGTTAAAAAAAGCTTGTTTTATGTCGCATAAATCATTAAAGATGGAAGGGATAAAATTTAATTCACAGGGAGCGTAAGAAATGATGAGAGTAGGTTTAGTTGGTTGGCGTGGCATGGTTGGTTCTGTATTAATGCAACGCATGGTTGAAGAGAAAGATTTTGACCATATTGAGCCTGTTTTTTATAGCACATCTCAAGTGGGTATTCCGGCGCCTTTCCTTGGAAAAGACGCAGGTATGCTGCAGGATGCATTTGATATTGATAGCTTAAAGCAACTTGATGCTGTGATCACTTGTCAAGGTGGTAGTTATACTGAAAAAGTATATCCCGCGTTGAGACAAGCTGGTTGGAAAGGCTATTGGATTGATGCTGCGTCGACACTTCGAATGAAAGATGATGCCATTATTACGCTTGACCCAGTTAACCTGGCACAAATTCAGCAGGGCATTGCAGGCGGAACCAATACTTTTGTCGGTGGTAACTGTACAGTAAGCCTGATGTTGATGGGACTTGGTGGTTTATACGAGAAAGGTTTGGTTGAGTGGATGAGCGCCATGACTTACCAAGCGGCTTCTGGTGCTGGTGCGAAAAATATGCGTGAGCTTATTTCTCAAATGGGTGCGATTAACAACTCTGTCAGCTCTGAACTTGCTGACCCGTCTAGCTCAATTTTGGACATTGATAAGAAAGTAGCTGAAACGCTTCGTTCTTCTTCTTTTCCAACCGATCAATTTGGGTCACCGCTAGCAGGCTCTTTGATCCCATGGATTGATGTGAAGCGTGAAAATGGCCAGAGTAAAGAAGAGTGGAAAGCGACGGTAGAGACAAACAAAATTCTAGGTCTGGAAAACAGCCCTGTGCCAATTGATGGTACTTGTGTACGTATTGGTGCAATGCGTTGTCACTCTCAGGCGCTTACTATCAAGCTGAAGCAAAATGTGCCGATGGATGAAATCGAAGATATTATTGCGTCGCATAACGAGTGGGTAAAAGTGATCCCGAACGAGCGTGATATTACTGCGCAAGAGCTTAGCCCGGCGCAAGTAACTGGTACGCTATCGGTACCTGTTGGACGTTTACGTAAAATGTCTATGGGTGATGATTTCCTTAACGCATTTACCGTTGGTGATCAGTTGCTTTGGGGTGCTGCGGAACCACTTCGCCGAACTTTACGCATTATACTTAACGAAAAGTAATCACTAGTTTCTGTCAAATTAAAGCCAGATATCTAAGATATCTGGCTTTTTTTTAATCGCCATCTACCACCGGAACCACTCGTTTATCTGGCTCGGCTAACTCACTGCCACAATGCTTACAAAATAACGCATCAGATTCATGTCCATTTTTCATGCAGTTTGGGCACTTTACTAAGTTTCTGTGAGCACTCATTTCCTGACTAAGTTCTGCAGTAATAATACCGGTCGGCACGGCTAAAATGGAGTAACCCAATAGCATAGTGACAGATGCCACGGCCTTGCCAATACCAGTTTGAGGCACCAAATCCCCGTAACCTACAGTCGTAATGGTTACTATGGCCCAGTAAATACTTTGAGGAATACTAGTAAATCCGTGTTCTGGACCTTCAATGACATAGAGTAGGGCGCCGAAAATAGTCACCAGAATAGCGACAGTACTGAAGAAGATGAATATCTTTCTTCGGGACATAAGCATTGTGCGTAATAAGATATTTGAATCTTGTAAGTATCTTACAAGTTTAAGTATTCTGAATATTCGCATGACACGAATGAGCCTAATTACACCCATAAAAGACGCAGAAGGAAAAATTATTGCGAGATAAGTGGGAAGAATGGCAAGCAAATCGATAGTGCCATAAAAGCTTTTTGCATAGGCTTTGGGTTTAGGTGAGCACCAAAGCCTTACGAGATATTCTATGGTAAAAAGTAGTGTAAATCCGTATTCCAAATAATGGAATGTGTCTGACCACTGCTGAGAAAACCTAGGAACCGAATCAAGCAACAAAACTACGAGTGAAGTAAGAATTGCAACGATTAAACATAGATCGAACGCTTTACCTGCTTTTGTGTGTGTACCAAAAATAATGACATATGTTTTATGTCTTAGTGTGTTTTTCGTCATAATATTCCGTAACCCGTAACCCGTAACCCGTAACCCGTAACCCGTAACCCGTAACC
>ASRM01000125.1_pt1 | contig 14205 bp, 12 predicted proteins | sample 693238 | NCBI WGS metagenome assembly ASRM01 (sample SAMN02169242, study PRJNA158439) | bioreactor metagenome | isolation source: day 74 sample from continuous culture bioreactor inoculated with sediment... | place: Germany: Bremen
CATACGTGTTTCCATGCGTACTACATGTGGCTGCTGTAGACGAAGCTCTGCTGTATCTTCAATCGTCACAATACGCTCACCTTCATAGACGTATTGAGATAACGCATTTAACAAGGTGGTTTTACCTGAACCTGTACCGCCAGAAATCAGGACATTAAGACGACAACGCGCTGCCAGTTGCAGCAGTTGAGCCATTTCAGGAGTCAATGCGCCATATTCGACAAGCGCTTCAAAACCAATACTCTTATTGGAAAACTTACGAATAGAGATAGATGTGCCATCTAGAGTGATTGGCGGAATCACAATATTTATCCTGCTGCCGTCTTCCAATCTTGCGTCACATGTTGGCGATGATTCATCCACACGACGACCTACTCGGCTGGCAATGCGTTTGGCTATCTCCAGCAATTGCTGTTCATCAATAAATTGAACATGCGCACGTTCCACCAATCCGTTTCTCTCAATGTAAACTTGCTGATGACCGTTAATCATGATGTCGGTAATAGAATCATCATCCATCAGTGTTTGCAGTGGTCCCAACCCAATCAGTTCATGAATTAAGCTTGTGACATACTCCGATTTTGCTAGCGACGACACTGACAATTGATCACGTACCACCAGCATATCAACAGCACTGGCAAGCTGAACCTCTAACTCCTGTCGCGATAAATTCTGGATTGCGCTAGGGTCAAGCGCATCAAAAATCTGGCTGCGTAATTGCAGATATACCTGTTTAGAGTGCTGCATTTTTTGCCTTAACGTTTGAAAAAGTGACGTAGAATAGTTTTTTTGCCGGTAGTCACTTTTTCACCGAGCAGCAAAGCCACTAACCCTTGCAAACCTAATTTCATTTCAGATCGGCTATCACTGATCAATGAACCCTGAAGCAGATATTGATTGGCTTTATAATCAAACACCACTTTAGTGTCGGCCGGACGACCAAAGTATTTTTCAACGTCCGATTCACAAATGGACGCAGCATTGTCTGGCCGGGAGTGGTTCATCACCGTCAACAGAGTTAAATCTGGGTAGCGCAACTCAACCTCCAACACCATTCGATTAAGCTCTCGCAGCGAAGAGACCGTTGCATCAAATACCAAAACTAACGTGTCTATATTTTGCAAAGCCCGGTCAAGTTCTTCATTGGTGGTTACCGTATGCGAGTAATCTTCAACAATAAATGAGTTCTCTTTAATCACCTGCTGCTTTAATGTTTGTGTATACTCATGCAACTCGTGACGACTGAACTCATCAGAATCTACTGCTAGTATCGATAGTTTTTTTTCAATGTTCTGCACCAAGCTAGAGGCAAAATCATTATCAATTCCCGAGATTAACGTTCCTTTTTGTACACTGCGTTTATTAAATTTTTTCAGCCCCAACATCACATCGATATTGCTGCCAGTATAAGTATGATCCACCAGCAAGGTATTCGCGTGTTGATGCTTAGCTAATGAGCGGGAAACCTCGCTAGCAATCAATGAGGTACCTACCCCACCTTTCACGCCCATAAACGCAATTTGTTTCGCTTTTCGGTTGCGGCCGGCACCCTGATGCTGTTTATGGTTTTGCACAACATTACGATAAAACTCGATGATTTCGGATTCGTTCGCTGGCCAGAACAAATAATAGAAACCCAAGTTTTTAAGTGCTCGAATGGTTGAAATAGCATCTTCTTTACCTACGATAATCACCGATAAATGTGGAGGCAGGTTATGTGTAATTCGTTTGGCGTTTTCGACCACATTTTGACTCTGATTAAGCTCGACCATAACTACGTCAATACTCTGATACTGAGCCAGCTGCTCATATTGGTCGTCCTGATTTTTAAAAGTATGAGGTTCTGAAAGACCTTCAAACCGAAAAGCTTTCTGAATTAATTCACTGCACGATTGTGTTTGAAAAAACAATGCACATTTTTCATGAAATGGCTTTTCTTGTGGTTTGTTTTTACTCAGCTTATCAACTAAATCAAACATAAATTTGCCTCAATTTCAGAGAAAAGGGTTAGATTGCGTTGTCTGGATTGACCATCGATTGCCAACGGCTCCCTTCGGTGTAACAGCCAATATTCCCACGACCAAACCTGTCCACTTTTTCTTGATCGCACACTTCTATGGTCAAATTCATATTGATCGCCGTTACTTCGATATCAAATCGTCCTAACTCATGCTTCACTTCATGCTCAATGTGATTACGTGGAACGCCTAACGCCTTCAGTTCAGTTATTATCAGCTCGTATAATGCAGTTCCATCGGCAGCGGCACTTTTTATCGACCAACGGCCATTCTCAAGTGGCTCTGGATGTTTAACCACAAAAGCATTTAAATGGGATTTCGCGACGTCGATATCATCGGTTGTGATTTTAAAACTATACGTAACGGGGACCAGTTCAACATTAGAACCCCGTGTTTCAGCTATAGGGTTGGCACAACCAGATAAACTCGCGATCAATAAGCAAGATAAAATAAGTTTGTTCATTTTCTAAACCCTCCGGCACTCAACACTTCATTTGCCCACTGCTGTTCAGCATGTTCATAATCGCCATCCAACCCTAAGAAACGCTTCAACGTTCCGGTTTTTTCCATGTTGGGTAACTGGATTTGGCTGGCTTTCACTGGCTGAACTAAATTCACTGTTGCCACTATCACCAACTCTGTCTTACTACGTTCTGTACCGGTATAACGAAACAGGGAACCCAAAATCGGAATATCACCAATAAATGGAATACGAGTTAACGATTCTCGTTCTTCGCTATTCAATAAGCCTCCCAGTACAAAGCTCTGTCCGTCACCAAGTTCAACGGTGGTTTGCGCTCGCCTTGTTCTTAACGCTGGTAAATCAAATATATCGCTGGTGTATTTACTATCGAGTGAACTGACTTCAGGAGTTAACGCCAATTTAATCTTGTCATCCCTTAGCACTTTAGCCATCAACTCCAGGCGCACACCAAATTCTTTATAATCCACATTGCTGGTGCCATCAACAACGGTCACTACTGGCAACTCTCCACCAACCAAAAAACTTGCTTTTTCTCCTGAGATAACAGAAAGGTTCGGCTCAGCCAATACCTGGCCTACGCTGTCGGTACCAAGTGCAGAAATCACAGAAACAATATCGCTGGCACTGAATTGAGTGAGCTGGTCAACAAAAATACCAGCGCTGCCGTTTGAACCCATCTTGATACCAAAGTCCTGCATAAATGAATGAGATACCTCTGCTATCGTCAGTTTCACGTTGACCTGCTTTGTTGCAGAGACTTCAATGTTATTAACGACACCTTGGTACTGAAGCTGGGTCATAAACCCCACTTCAATCTCATTATCATTTTCATCTTCTATTTCGAATGTTTGTTTATCAGCACTTTTCCCTAACAACTCACCAACCAATTGATAGATGTTGTCTTTTTCCTGCTCAGTCGCCACGCCGCCACTTAATACAACATTATCGCCAACAGCAAAAACCGATACATTGGCATTTGGGTAAAGCACGGTAATCTGCTGTTCAATTTGACTGTAGCTCTTATTCACCACTAAACGTTTATTCGTTAGTTCGTTACCATTTGCATCAAACGCTATAAAAGAGGCGTTACCAATTTTTCGACCAAACACGACTACTTTATGCGTATCTATCACCTGATAATCTGCGACCTCTTGATCTGAAATGAAAACCGATACCACTTCACCCGCCATTGATATCGTTTTCGCTTCCCCTTTTGCTAAATTCATCACACCATTAGCCAAAACGGGCATCGGTAACAAGATGATCATAAGGAGAGCTATCATTGCTTTTTTCATACTATTACCCTCCTACTTAAAACGATATTCATGGATAGTTTCGTTTTTGCTTAATGATGGAATAATGTCTGCGGAATCCGCATGTAAATCTTCGACATATTGTTTGCCGATCGATTTATGCACCGCAATTTCAGCAATTCGCTTTGCAACGGTGAGTTTGGCCAGCTCACTATTAGTGACTTGCAATATAAGCGTCACTTCGGTTTCTGTTGTCGCGGTTAGTGTGCTGACCATTTTTTCTGAGCGAATCATATCTAACACGGGTATTTGAGCCAGCAAGGGAGTCATGGTTAAATGTTGAATATCAGAGACTGTCTCTTCGGTGGCTAAATTCTGTTTCGGTGCCGATAAAACGGATATATCAACTAGATCACCAATTCCAATAGTTCCGCCCAGGACATCCTTTCCCGGTACCGTGACATTAAAAGGAACAAAACCTGTTTCAATCACTGTATTCAGGTAATTATCTTCCCCAGGAGAGACGATCAATTCTGGTGTAATCAACTCATTGTTTGCTATAGCCATCATTGCAAATAGTGGCTTGATCCAGTTCAGTTCAACGTCACCACCAATGCCAAACTGAGCGGCTTCTATGCGAGTTAAGTAATCTATTTCAACGTCTTTTCGACGCAGTTGATCACCTTTTTCAACGGATTTATTTAACCGCCAAACTTTATATTTAACTTCTTTTATCGGAACTTGCTGTGCAACAACAGGAGCTGGACGGGCACTGGTTAGCCCATAAAGCCCAATAGATATAACAACCACAGCCAGAACAAGAATGATTTTTGAATTCATTTTTTAACCTATAACGATGCAGCTATACCTAATAAGCTTCCAAGACAAATTGGTACCGCATATGGCACCCCTTTTGTCATCCACTCTATCCTTTTCATCACCTTACTTATTGTCCACTGACTTATCGCCAGAACACCACCAGCAAGCAAGATAAAGCACATGGTTATCAACATGTACTTAGGGGCAATCATTAAGCTAAAAGCGGCGAAAAGTTTGCTGTCTCCTGCGGCAAGGACTTTTATTTGAAAAAGCACCGTACCAATAGCAAGAACAATTAGTGACGTAAAAATATGATAGAAATACCCGTTTAAACAGACAAATAATCCCCCAATAAAAGCGATTGCAATAACCACTTTGTTGGGTATTTTTCGGTATCTAATGTCTTGATAACTGGCTATTAAAGCCATGCTAACCAGGAGAAACAGCCACCATAAGTTCAGATTCAAGTAAATTAACCAACGACTGGTGGTTTGTTTGCGGCACCAATATTGGCCGTGATGGATTTAATAGCATCAGTTAATGCTACTCGTAATGCATCGTTGAATACGGCGAGAACAACTGCGGACATACATACGCCTAAGATAGCGTACTCTATGGCCGTTACACCGCGTTCATCGCTTCTGAAAGATTCCATAAACAATTGAGTATTAACAAATAATCTAGTAAGCATGACTGTATCCTGTGTTTTATATTGAATTTATTTACGGGATAGAGTTTAAAAATCGAACTGATTTTGAGCAATACATATGTGAGATTCCTCACATTCCTCTGACAATTAGCGGGAGTTCATTCAGGTTCAATTCAGCTTTCTCATATATTTCCACAAAAGGCTCTCTCATCAGCCAGTATACTCAGGGTGTGATTGTCTTTTTTCCTTGTTCAAGTCAATTCATACTTTTCCTAATCCGGACATTGCGGTATGTTCAAAGAGTAATCTTCTCGCCAGCAACGTACTGGCGTTCCGACACTGAAAGCAACCACAATGAATTAGGTACATAAACAAATGCAATTTTCTAAGTTTGGTGAAAAATTCAATCGACACTCTGGCATAACGCAATTAATGGATGACTTAAATGATGGCCTTCGCACTCCGGGTGCCATTATGCTCGGAGGTGGAAATCCTGCAGCCATTCCCGCCATGCTCGATTACTTTCATCAAGCCAGTAAAGAACTGTTGGATAGTGGCAAATTGGTCGAGGCCATGGCTAATTACGATGGACCACAAGGTAAAGATGCATTTGTAAAAGCATTGGCGAAACTACTTCATAAAACATACGGCTGGAATATTTCAGAAAAGAACATCAGCCTGACTAACGGTAGCCAAAGTGCTTTTTTCTATCTGTTCAACCTTTTGGCTGGTAAGCAAGCAGACGGTTCACATAAGAAAATTTTATTACCTCTGGCACCAGAATATATTGGCTATAGCGACTCAGGTGTGGATGACAATATTTTTATCTCTTACCGCCCAGAAATAGAACTGCTTGAAAATCGCATGTTCAAATATCATGTCGATTTTGAACAATTAGAAGTAAATGACTCTATTGCGGCAATTTGTGCCTCTCGACCAACTAACCCAACAGGGAACGTACTCACTGATGCAGAAGTAGAAAAACTAGACGTATTAGCTCGTAAAAACAACATCCCACTAATCATAGATAATGCTTACGGTACTCCATTCCCAAATATTATCTTTGAAGAAGTAAAACCGTTCTGGAATGAAAATACTATTCTGTGTATGAGCCTTTCTAAGCTAGGCCTACCCGGCATGCGTTGCGGTATCATCATCGCAAATGAAGCGGTGACAAAAGCAATGACAAATATGAACGGAATTATTAGTCTGGCTCCTGGCAGTCTTGGTCCTGCCATAGGCACGCACATGATTGAATCAGGTGATTTGTTACCACTTAGCCAGAAAGTTATCAGGCCTTTTTATCAGCAAAAAGCGCTGCATGCAGTAAAATTACTACAAAAAGAAATCACCGATCCTCGTTTTAAAATCCATAAACCAGAAGGAGCCATTTTTCTATGGCTATGGTTTGATGAGCTACCAATTAGCTCTATGGAGCTATATCAACGCTTGAAATCCCGTGGGGTTCTTATCATACCGGGAGAGTATTTTTTCTTTGGTCAGGAAAATACGGAGAGTTGGCCGCACACTCGTCAATGCATACGTATGAATTATGTTCAGGATGAACAAAGTATGCGAGACGGCATTAAGGCCATCGCGGAAGAAGTAATAAGAGCTTATCAAGAATAGACACTCTGTTTATTCCAAATAGTTATTTAAAAGTGGTACATGGTTACCACTTTTTTTGTATTCAAATTTACATTTTACTTATAAAAAAATCATTGATCACAAAATTAACAAAAAATTAATAAATGCGACCCACATAACAGATTTTACCATGATGTTACCGATAACATTACAATGTTCCCGGTAACAAAGGGACTTAAAAATCTAATGAAAGGACTGACTCTATGAAGTACAAAATGAAAACTCTGAGTACTGCTGTTGTTGCTACCCTACTCTCGAGTTCTGCTCTGGCTGCGGAATTCAATTTTAAATTCCAATCAAGTGACCCTTCAGGCGATAAAAACTTCCAGGTTCAAAAAGAATGGACAAAACGTGTGGAAAGAATGTCTGCTGGTCGAATCGACATAGACCTACTTCCAGTGGGTGCCGCAGTTAAGCATACTGAAACTCTCGATGCTATAAAAATGGGCGTTTTAGATGGACATATAACCGCCACTGGCTATTTTTCTGGTAAAGATCCTGCGTTTGGTCTTATCGGTAATATGGTTGGCGCTTGGTCTGATACAAGACAACTCCTTCAATATATTAACTACGGTGGTGGTTATGAACTGATGACCGAGTTATATGCGCCTTATGGGGTTCAATACATTGGTGGTTCAACAACAGGGGTCGAGTCCTTTGTTTCTAAAGTACCTATTAATGGTGTAGATGACCTTAAAGGTTTGAAACTTCGTGCACCTGAAGGCCTTGTTCAGCAAGTATTTGCCGCTGCAGGTGCAGCTCCGGTCAATCTACCCGGTTCTGAAGTATTTACGGGCCTAAGTAAAGGCGTTATTGATGCCGCTGACTATACAGTGTTCTCTACCAACCAAAAAGCAGGAATGAATGATATTGCGACTCACCCTGTGCAGCCGGGCTTCCATTCACTGCCGCTCATTGACATCTCAATGAGCCAGAAAAAGTGGGACAAATTACCCGCTGAACTACAGGAAATAATGATTGTTTCCGTTCGTGACTTTGCCAAAGATATTACTACTCAGCTTCGTATCGCAGATCAAAAAGCAGTTAAAGAGGCTCAGGCAAATCCAAAGATTACTATTCATGACTGGCCAGCAGAAGAACGTAAAAAATTCCGCACCATTGCTATGGGTGAATGGGAAAAATACGCAAGTCGCTCTCCTAATGCGAAAAAAGTTTACGACTCAATCACGACCTATCTGAAAAACTCTGGCCTGTTGTAAGGCGATAAAATTAGGGAGAGGTCTTCTCTCCCTAACTTCTCGGATTTAGTATTATGAAAGACTCTACCCATATACCCAATGAAATGCCTATCAACAAACTCGACAAAATCGTTGATAAAGTCAGTCAGGCACTTAGTCTTTTTTTTGTTTTTACCGTTATTATTTCTTTTTATGAGGTTATCAGTCGATATCTTTTCAATGCCCCGACTATTTGGGTTCATGAAACCGCCTCCTTTATTGGTGGCTCACTGTTCGTTATTGGTGGTGCGTACGCTATCGCCACAGACAAGCACGTTCGTGTGGTTTTGATCTACGACTCTGTTTCTCAAAAAACACGCCACTATCTTAATATTTTCCATCATTTGGCCGGATTATTGTTTTCTGGGCTACTTATCTATGCAGCTTATCAAATGGTGATGAGTTCATGGCTAACGCCATGGGGAGATATTCATCTGGAAACCTCCGGTACGGCCTGGAACCCTCCTTTTCCGGCGCTTTTAAAAGGGCTTATTTTCATTACGGTTTGTCTTATGTTTGTTCAGTTCACTTTGCACCTCATCAATGAAATCCAAGACCTAAGGAAGGAAAAAGATGTTTGATTTATCTTCTATAGGTATCGCCTATGGCAGCTTATTAATGCTGGCGATGATGATTGGTCTGCTACTTACCGGTATGCAATTAGCGTTTGTTACATGTTTAGTTGCTTTATTATTTACCTTAGGCTGGTTTGGTGTTGATGCCCTGCCCTTGATTACAAGTCGAATATTTAGTTTTGTTAATGGCTATGTTTTTCTAGCCGTACCTATGTTTGTATTGATGGCTGCCCTGCTGGACAGGTCGGGCATCGCGCAAGATCTTTTTGATGCTATGAAAAGTGTAGGCAGGCGCGTCAGGGGAGGGGTTGCGGTTCAAACCTTGATTGTTGCTGTTATTCTGGCTTCTATGTCTGGTGTGATAGGAGGAGAAACCGTACTGCTTGGCATTTTGGCTCTACCTCAAATGTTAAGGCTGGGGTACGACCGAAAACTGGCCATAGGTACAACCTGTGCTGGTGGTGCCCTAGGAACGATGCTGCCACCCAGTATCGTGCTTATTATCTATGGTTTATCAGCATCGGTATCCATTGGTGATCTGTTTAAAGCTTCTTTTCTTCCCGCTTTTATTCTTGCCATGGCTTACATCATTTATGTACTCATCCGCTGCAAAATAAACCCAGCATTAGCCCCACTTCCCACTGAAGAAGAATTAGCTGAAGACGCAATAAATAAACCGAGTTATTTCAAAGCACTTTTCTTTCCTCTGTTATCTGTTGCAACCGTATTAGGCAGCATTTATACCGGTGTCGCGTCGGTGACAGAAGCCTCTGCCCTTGGCGTTGTGGGCATCGCAATTAGTGCGGCTATTCGTGGCGAACTCAATGCTTCAATGATCAAAGACTCAGCCATAGCCACTATGCGCACTTGCGGCATGATCATGTGGATTGGTATCGGTGCTTCTGCTTTGGTCGGTGTATATAACCTTATGGGCGGTATCGATTTTGTCGAACAAACCATTCTTACATTGAGTGGCGGGCACGCAATGACCACTCTTATTATCATGATGGTTATTCTCTTTGTTCTCGGAATGTTTTTAGATTGGGTCGGTGTTGCCCTACTCACTATGCCTATTTTTGTCCCCATAATAATCAGCCTAGGTATGGATCCTGTCTGGTTCGGTGTGGTCTTTTGTTTAAATATGCAAGTGGCGTTCTTATCTCCACCGTTTGGTCCGGCCGCATTCTATCTTAAATCTGTTGCTCCAAAAGACATCAGTCTGGGAGAAATTTTCACCTCGTTGCTTCCGTTTATAGCACTTCAGGTAATGGTATTAAGCTTGGTTATTGCTTTTCCTCAACTTGCTCTTTGGTGGCAATAAGTCGAAAAGATAACCTTTTGTCAGGATGTAATTAATGAATAAATACGTTGTTATGGGGGTTTCTGGCTGCGGGAAGTCATCTATTGGCTCTAACTTAGCGAAAGCCTTAAATATTCCTTTTTTCGATGGGGACGATTATCACCCCAAGGAAAATGTAAAAAAAATGCAAATTGGCATCCCATTAACCGATGCTGACCGTCAATCTTGGTTGGAAACGTTAAATCAGCTGATAAAAGATCACCAGCAATTGGTCGTTGCCTGCTCTGCACTCAAACCAGAATACAGAGAGGTATTAAGAAAAGATTGTCGTGATTTGCAGTTTGTTTATTTGAAAGGTGATTTTGAGACTATTTGGTTCAGGCACCAACAACGTGAAGATCATTATTTTAATGGCTACGGTATGTTACTCAGTCAATTCGATACGCTGATCGAGCCAACGACCGCTGAAGCCTTTCATGTCAATATTGATCAATCGCCTGAAGAGGTGGTCGCCTCGATACTGACTCATATACATAACTAGAGTATTGAATTTTCAATACTCTACATACTGATCTATTTTTTGGCCGGAACATTCAACCAATGAGTAAAGTGTAATAACAATAAATGAGATATAAACGCGGAACTAGATCCATTGGCATAAAGAGTTTTTCCCCTTTTTTAATCAACTAATACCCTAATAAGCTCAAGGTGCTCGTTCTGCGATAATTTATTGGCTTCTGATCAAGGCAGATATGATGATTTGTAGTACCCTAGATACACAAGCGATAGCGCCGTAGAAATTAGAATAAGACTACCTTAGATAAATCGTCACCGGTTAATAAGTATAAAATAAGAAATATATGACAACGAAAAAACAACGACCTACATTACAAAGCATTGCCGATCAGGTTGGTGTAACCAAAATGACGGTTAGTCGCTTCTTAAGAGATCCTGAAAAAGTGTCTGAACCCGTCGGTAAGAAGATAGCTCAAGCGGTAGAAGAGTCGGGATATGTGCCAAATCGAGCACCCGATATCCTATCGAAAGCAAAAAGCTATTCTATCGGAGTTCTTGTTCCTTCATTGACCAATCAGGTATTTAGTGAAACGCTACGAGGTATTGAGGCAGTTATTGAACCAAAAGGCTATCAAGCTATGCTGGCTCACTATGGGTATAGTAAAAATACAGAAGAGAAGCGCATAGAAACACTGCTTTCATACAATGTAGACGGCATGATTCTCTCAGAAAGTTACCATACCGAACGTTCTAAAAAAATGCTAAAAGCAGCGGGTATTCCTGTCATAGAAATAATGGATTCAGCGTCACCTCCTCTACAACAAGCCGTCGGTTTCAATAACACCAAAGCCAGTGCTTCAATTACCAATTTAATGATATCTAAAGGCAGAAAAAAGATTGTTTATCTTGCTGCCCGAATGGATGAGAGAACCAAGCAAAAAATATTAGGTTATGAACAAGCGATGGAAAAAGCGGGGTTAGAGCCCCTAGTCGTTGGAACGAAAGAAGCCTCTTCCTACTCTGTCGGTTCTGAGCTGACTCGAATCGCCATTGAAAAATATCCCGATATCGACGGTATTTATTGTACCAATGATGATTTGGCTATCGGTGCTCTGTTTGAAGGGGTACGCCAAGGAATTAATATTCCCAAAGATATTTCAGTGGTTGGGTTTCACGGCCATAACATCACTTCAGTGGTCAGCCCAACATTAGCTACCGTCATTACGCCAAGAGAAGAGATCGGTAAAATTGCCGCAGAAAACCTATTGTACAGGCTAAAAAATCCAACAGAGCCCATTCAAAATAAAATCATTGAACTTGATACTAAGATTTTCTTAGGTGAAAGCCTTTAACGGGTACACATAAAACTAAAAAGAGCGTCTGTTATTTCATATAACAAAGACGCTCTTCATCTATTCAACCTTCAGAGGAGGTTATTTCCCTTCAATAAGATTGCTGCCATTGATGGCAATTTTACGTGGTTTCATTGCTTCAGGAATTTCACGTTCTAAATCAACATGAAGTAGTCCATTTTCCATAGTAGCACCGACAACTTTGACGTAGTCCGCTAACTGGAACTTACGCTCAAAATCTCTTTCAGCGATACCTTGATACACGTATTTTTTACTCTCTTCCGGTTTGCGCTCACCATGAACAATTAACATGTTCTCTTTTTGAGTAATATCGATTTGATTTTCGGCAAAACCCGCTATCGCCATAGTAATGCGATATTTATTCTCGTCTTGCTGTTCGATATTATACGGTGGGTAACCATTGGCATTTTTGGCAGTACCCGCTTCCATCATGTCAAATAAACGATCAAAGCCGATAGCATTGCGGTATAGGGGTGTGAAATCTACAGTTCTCATGATTCTATCCTCATAATAAGCAATAGCCTTAAGCACACTCATTTTAGCGAGTGGTTAAGGTAGTTAGAGCAACACATTCCTTTGGACATGGTTGTCTAATTGCGGTATTTAATTGTGTGCTCCCCTATAAGGGCGAGCGATTCAGAGACCCTATTGGCATCTCTTCTATTATAAATATAGGTCCGAAAAATACGGATTCAAGGGTAAAAACCAACAAATAGTAAAATTATTTTACTTTATCCTTTATTCTTACTTTTCAATAAATAAAAACAACACGTATAAAAAAACACCGCTTTAAGCGGTGTTTTTGACTATCAATATTAAATCAATTTACACGTCTAAGTTGGCAACCTTAAGTGCATTTTCTTCAATGAAGTGTCTGCGTGGTTCAACCTGATCGCCCATTAATGTCGTAAACAGCTGATCCGCACCAACCGCATCTTCGATCGTCACTTGCATCATACGACGAGTTCCAGGGTCCATGGTTGTTTCCCACAATTGATCCGGGTTCATTTCACCAAGACCTTTGTAGCGCTGTAAACTTAAACCACGACGAGACTCTTTAATTAGCCAATTCAATGCTTCTACGAAACTGGAAACTGGTTGAGTTCGCTCACCACGCTTAATGAACGCATCTTCTTCGATAAGTCCAAATAATGCTTCTGAAAGCGAAGCCAGTCTGCCATATTCTCTTGAACCGATAAGATCTAACCCGATAACGTATTCGTGGGTTACACCATGAGTACGAACAACAATTTTAGCCAGACTAACATTCAGTTCTTCGTGTTTTTCAACTTCAACATTATAATGGCTTGCACCAACTTCTTTCGCGTTAAGCTGCTCAACAAGCTGTTTAGCCCAAGCTTCGACGGATGCCGAATCCTGGCACATTTCAGCGGTTAGTCGAGGCATGTAAGCAAATTCATGAACAAGAGCTCGTGGGTAGCGACGAGTCATACGATCAACCAGCTTCATTCCCTGATTATATTGAATAACCAGTTGTTCCAGAGCTTCTCCAGAAATAGCAGGAGCATTTGGATTAACATGTAACTCAGCGTTATCCAAAGCCAGAGATACCTGATACTGGTCCATGGCATCTTCATCTTTAATATATTGTTCTTGCTTACCTTTTTTCACTTTATAAAGCGGTGGCTGTGCAATATAGATATAGCCACGCTCAATAAGTTCAGGCATTTGACGATAGAAGAATGTCAGCAGCAATGTACGGATATGTGAACCATCTACATCGGCATCGGTCATGATAATGATGTTGTGGTAACGCAACTTATCCGGGTTATATTCATCGCGGCCAATACCACAGCCTAACGCGGTGATTAATGTTGCCACTTCCTGAGAAGAGAGCATTTTGTCAAAACGTGCTTTTTCTACGTTAAGAATCTTACCTTTCAGAGGAAGAATAGCTTGGTTTTTACGGTTACGTCCCTGCTTGGCGGATCCGCCAGCAGAGTCCCCTTCCACTATGTAGAGTTCAGAAAGAGCAGGATCTTTCTCCTGACAGTCAGCCAGTTTACCTGGAAGACCTGCTAAATCTAGCGCACCTTTACGGCGAGTCATTTCGCGAGCTTTTCGAGCGGCATCACGAGCACGAGCGGCATCTATTATTTTTGTACAAACAATTTTTGCTTCGCCCGGGTTTTCTACTAAGAACTCTGACAGTTTTTCACCCATTACAGATTCAACGGCAGATTTCACTTCAGAAGAAACGAGTTTGTCTTTAGTTTGGCTAGAGAACTTCGGATCAGGCACTTTAACTGAAACAATAGCGGTTAAACCTTCTCTAGCATCATCACCAGATGTGGATGTCTTGGCTTTTTTAG
>ASRM01000126.1_pt1 | contig 14150 bp, 14 predicted proteins | sample 693238 | NCBI WGS metagenome assembly ASRM01 (sample SAMN02169242, study PRJNA158439) | bioreactor metagenome | isolation source: day 74 sample from continuous culture bioreactor inoculated with sediment... | place: Germany: Bremen
TTACTTGATATATATCAAGATAAGATAATTATGCGTTATTGTTCATATGGTTAACTCTTAGGATATCCAAGCATTCTAAACTCAATTTTGTTGAAGATAATACGAAAGGAGTAGCCACTTAATAGCTTTTAGCTATCAATAAATGATCGACTGAGTGATATATTCAACCATAATTTCGTACTATAACCATGTTAAAAAGCATAGAATGGACACACTCCGCGCAACATCCCATTAACATTTCCCCACCCATATCTCAGCACAATCAGTCATAACCAACGCCGGCGAACTTCTTAGCTCCATTATTTATCTCGTGTTAATTTTCAACAAATAACACGATTATTGACCTATCTCATGAACAAATTTTCAAGAGCAGGCACTATTATTCAGCCTCAAGGTGAAACTTCGAAAGTCGTTTTTAAAAGGGAACCAAGTGAAAATCTTGGACTGTACCCGCAACTGTAAATGGTGAGTGCGTAGCAAATTTGTCCACTGGAAAATTCTGGGAAGGACCGTTACCGCATTACGACCCATAAGTCAGGAGACCTGCCTGCCGGCAATATGTGATTAGTAGAATTACATAACGAAACAAGCGAGCGGGTTACTCGAATTTCATTAGTTACTCAGAAATTCATTTCTAGTTAATTAACTGTTGTCCCCCAACGCCTGTTTTTGATTACATCATGCCCGTATCAGTGAGATCGCCTCAGTGTGGGTTTGCAGATGGATATATCGGAGATAGAACGTGAATACGCCCAAGATAAAAATCATTAGAAATGTGCTTATTGCCTTAGCAGCCGTTTCTTTTTTTTCAACACCTTCAATAGCATCTAATTCCATGAAACAACATAATAAAGATAAGTCAGCCATTGTATTAGCTGCATTCGGAACCAGTTACGATACCGCCGTAGAGTCATTATTAGGTATTCAGCAAGCCGTAGAAAATCGATATCCAAATACGCCTGTACGATTTGCCTTTACCTCTAACATTATCCGAAAAAAATGGCACAAACGAAAAAACGATAAACAATACAGAGAAAACCACCCCGAAGTGCCTATGGAGTTCTATCAAGTAAAAAATGTGCTCGGTACTCTGGCTGACTTTCAGAATGAGGGGTACAAGAACATTGTGGTTCAAACCACACTACTTTCTCATGGAGAGGAGTTCATAGACCTTAAAGCCTATGTTGACGCACTGGATTCGATTCAGACCATCAAAGAGAAATGGAAACCATTTAATAAAATAGCATTAGGCCGACCTTTGATGGGTACTTGGGGCCAGCAGTATGAGTATTCAAATGATCTCGATTCACTCACCGATGCTCTGGATAAAGACATTCAGCAAGCCAAACAAAGTGATGCGGCCATTGTTTACATGGGACATGGCAACGACCATCTTTCTACCGGCCTTTACTATGAACTAGAAGATAAACTTAACGCGAAATACCCTGAAGTGAAGTCTTACGTAGGCCTAGTTGAAGGGCACCCCAATTTTTCTGCCTTATTAGAAAAAATCAAACGCGATGGTACTAAGAAAGTGCTCATTAAGCCCTTAATGGTCGTCGCGGGTGATCATGCAAATAATGATATGGCTGGAGATGAGGAAGATTCATGGAAGATAATGCTAACCAATGCCGGAGTGCAAGTAGAGCCAATATTAATTGGGCTTGGCAGCAATGAAAATATTCAGCAAATCTATTTGAAACATCTGGAAGACGCTGCCAACGATGCTCAAATCGTACTTAAGTAACGCAGACCTCTAGAGCCAAGCCGTCAATGTTTGGCTCTTTCACCCACTACATTGGGCACTTTTCTATGCCAGAGTTAACCAATAACAATGACTCCCCTATTATCCAGGTAAAATCATTATGCCGGGAATTTGATAACACACTTGCTGTAGATAAGGTAAGTTTCGTTTTGAACAAGGGAGAAATTTGTGCCTTTCTTGGCCCAAATGGCGCGGGAAAGACCACTATTATAAAAATGCTTACCGGCCTTCTAGAACCCGGCGCTGGCGAAATTTTATATCAGGGAGAACACTATCACCCCAAGCGCCTAAACTTAAAAAAGTTAATTGGTGTCGTTCCTCAGCACAATAATATTGATAGAGAGCTAACTCTAGCTGAAAACTTAAGAGTTCACGGATTACTTTACCATTTAAAAGGTCAAGAACTTGAATCCCGAATAACACAGAGCCTTGAGTTTGCTGGTTTAACAGAACATGCCAATAAATCATCAGGTAAATTATCTGGTGGCATGAAAAGAAAGCTGGTAATCGCCCGAGCATTAATGCATCAACCAAAGATCCTATTCCTAGATGAGCCTACTGTGGGGCTTGACCCTCATAGTCGACGCAAAATGTGGCAGTTTTTATCCCGTATAAATAAAGAACACGACTGCACTATATTCTTAACCACTCACTATATTGAAGAAGCAGAGCGACTTGCACAAAGAGTCATCTTCATAGAGCAAGGTAAAATTATCACAGAAGGAACACCTGAATTACTAAAAACTAATGTAGGCCAATATGTACTCGATATTCAAAGAGAAGAGATCCAACAAGAATTTTTTTCGCTACGAGAAGAGGCACTTTTAAGATTAAAAGAGATTAGTGACGTACCTGTAAGTATACGAGAAACCACGTTAGAAGATGTTTTCCTAACCATGACTGGCAAGAGGTTAATAAACAATGCTTAATGGTGTACGGGGTATTTATTACCGCGAGTGTATGATTCTGCGTAAAAAGCTTGTTCGAACGATAATGGCTGGGGCCGTGCCGCCTTTTCTATATTTAATGGCATTCGGTTATGGCGTAGGTAAAGATACTACTGTAGACGGCATAGACTATCTGACCTTTCTGCTTCCAGGCCTGTTGGCGATGTCTAGCATGAATCATAGCTACAATATTGCCACGGAAATTAATATCAGCCGTTTTTATCTGAAAATTTTTGAAGAATTTTTATTAGCGCCTAACCAGCGTTGGCAGATAATTACAGGGGAAGTACTCTATGGCATAACCAAAGGTATGATCCCGGTGCTTATCATTGGCGTGTACAGCATTCTATGCGGAGTCGAACTTCACTTCTCAACTCTCTTTATAGCCGCCCTTTTTCTACATTTGGCTGCATTCTCATTGATTGGATTTATCGTTGCACTTAAGATGAAAAACCATCGTGACCAAGCAACAATGAACGCCTTTATTATCACTCCGATGATGTTTTTATCCGGTACCTTTTTTCCTGTAGATCAAATGCCGAGCATCATTCAATTTCTCGCATCAATTTCTCCACTCACTTACAGTGCCGACCTGATCAGAACATCTTTGTTGAACAGCGGAGATTTTGCAACTTCCTCCTTAATTATCCTGTCGATGCTTAACGGAATATTAATTTTGATAGCCAACTATATTGTACAGAGAGTTGAAACATGAAATGGGGCCTGCTTAGTCTATTCCTACTGTGCGCAGCGATATCAATGCTGATCGGTCCAAATTGGATCAATCCTTTAAGCATGAATCCATTAGAACAAAATATTTTGTTTGAGCTGAGAGCACCCAGAGTATTATTTTCGGCGATTATCGGTGCCATGTTAGGATTAAGTGGCAGTATCTATCAGCTCACACTGAAAAATCCACTGGCGGACAGTTTTACCACAGGCGCGGCATCATCCTCTGCACTAGGTGCCGTTTTGGCCATTTCTATTGGCGTCCCTGTACACTTTGTATCAGTCTTTGCCTTTATTACCGGGCTCAGTGGATTGATTTTAGTCTATCGGATGTCACTAACCCACGGAAAAATCAACCCCATCACCATGATACTGGCGGGCGTGGTGATGAATGTAGTGGCTTCTTCCATTATTAGCTTCTCAAAGTATTATTTTGAAGACTCCCTTAACTCCATTGTTTACTGGCTTATGGGCGGTATCTTCATGGTCAGTTGGGATAAACTCGCAGTTTGTATTTTGATATTCGCCATGATTTACGCGTATTTCCAACACCATTCAATGAGACTCAATATATTGGCATTAGATGAACAGTCTGCTCAAAGCCTTGGTGTCAATGTCCACCGACTACGTGCAGTGGTGTTTATACTTTCCACTTTGCTGGTCTCTGTAGCGGTTAGTTTTTCCGGTATTATAGGCTTTGTCGGGTTGATTGTGCCTCATGTTTCCCGCAGCTTATTTGGCAGCGATATGAAACTTAATATCTTCTATTCCAGCCTCTTCGGTAGTTTTTTACTAATGGCCTCCGACACACTTTCACGAGTCATCATTCCAGGCGGAGCAGAACTTCCTGTCGGTATCATCACCGCTTTATTCGGTGGTTTCTTTTTCTTTTATCTTTTAAAAACTCGTAGAGAGAGATTTTGGAATGGCTAAAATTGAACTAAAAAACCTCTCGTATCGTCGCAACGATTTTTGTTTGAATGTCGATTCACTGTATATTCAAGAAGGTGAAAAAGTGGCTCTTATGGGGGAAAATGGTTGCGGTAAAAGCACTCTTATCAACTTGATGACCGGACTAATTGAACCGGAAAATGCGTCTGTTTTTTACGCCGACAAAGAGATTGGCAAACTTTCACATCTGGATCGCGCGAAAATATTCTCTATCCTCCCTCAGTTTGCTGATATTTCTTTCCCATTTAGTGTATTTGAAGTGGTTCAACTGGGCAGATTTGCACATACGCAAGGAAGGCCGTTCAGCCAAACCGACGTTCACAAAACCGAACGTTTGTTAGAGCTACTTGATATTATGCAATACCGGAACAAAAGCTATTCTGAACTTTCAGGTGGTGAAAAACGTAGAGTGATGCTTGCACGAGTTTTGAACCAAGAAGCACCTGTAATTTATCTGGACGAACCTAACTCGAGTCTAGATATACGCCATACGTTGGAGATATTTCATCATCTGCACCAATTGCCACAAACCATCATTACATCAGTGCATGATATCAATCTTGCCCATCGCTATTTCAACCGTTTTTTGTTCTTTAAGCAAGGTAGACTGCTCCACGATGTAAAACGAACGGACGTCTCTGCTCAACTACTCTCTGAGGTTTATAATGTATCGGTTACTACTAATACTGACAGCTTTAGCTTTCAGCCCTAGCATTTTTGCTTATGAACGAATTGTACTGCTCGCCCCCTCTGCTGGCGACATCTTCACCCAACTTGGGGCCCAGAACAAAGTGGTCGGAGTCACTCGTAACAATTTTGACTTTCCAGGTGCCCTCAAAATCGGTTCGCACATCAAACCGAACGTAGAGTTAATCAAAGGGTTGGATCCTGACCTCATTATTATTAGTTCTAACCGTTTTTTTTCTCAGCAAATGTCACAGCTTATTGATGCAGAGACAATGACCTATAATCCTGCGACCTTGGATGAAGTATTAGAGCAGATTTTAAAGCTGGGAAAAATGATAGACAAGCAGAAACAAGCGACACAATTGATCGCAAATTTGACTCAAATAAGGGCTCAGATTCAGCCACTAAAACAAGCACCATTAGTGATTTATGAGGTCACTGAAAGTCCATTTATGATCGCAGGGAAAAAAAGCATTGTTAAAAGTATCGTAGAAGAAGCGGGAGGAACGTTGTTTGCGCCTTCAAACAGGAAGATAGCAAAGTTCAATATTGAAAGCGTGCTAATGTCCGACCCCGATTACTATATCTATCAAGTTGGCCCGATGAACAAAAACCCGACACCACCGAAACAAAGACCTAATTACCCCATGATGGAAAGTAAGTATCTCAGGGTAAACCAATTGAGTTTTTCAAGGGCCACCACCGAGTCTTTTTATCACGCATTAGACCTCAATCGTCGATTTATGCTTCATCCTGACTAACTTTCCAACCCAGTAATTATCGGTTCTAGGCAGTAATGTTGAGTTGATATTCTAGAAAATAACATATACCCATACATCGACTATCTCGCCTTAAATACCAATTTGGTAGTCTACAGGAGAGACCAGATAGTAAAAGATACAGGACGATTAAGACTGCTGAATAAAACTCTTCAACTTGGCTAAATCATTTACCAGAAGTTGGTTATCGCTCTTGATAATCAACTGCATTTCAATTAATTGCAATACTACTCGTCTGTATACTCGTTCAGAGGTACCAAAACGCTCCGCTTCTTTATACATCAGAGAAAAATTAACAGCAGGTTTGGTACCAACATGACGCTGATAAATATCCCAAGCAACATTAAACTGAAGTGGCTGTAGAAATCGACTCATCGTATTCTCCATCCCATCTTGATATCGTTGTGACATGGAACTGCTTAACCATATCGCAATCTTAGGGTCCTGCTGAAGCACTTCCATCATTATTGAAATAGGAATGATTTTAACTTCAATCAACTCATTGGCTTGTACATCAAACTGGCAAGGGCTGCTAGTCAGGAATTCGTCTTCACCAAAGAGATGGTTATCAACGAAATTAAGGCCAAGATTATAACGCCTAGCATTTTGAGCCGTATACGCAATCGAAAACTGACCAATATCAACCCAATATAACTCCGTAATTTGTTGCCCTTGACGTAAAAGATATTGATCGGGCAGGAACGTTTTTTTTACCAAATGATAGTTTTCCATCGATTGGCAGAACAGTTGGTACCCCTGTTTGGTTATTTGGTGTATCGACTTCATCGTAGGCCTTTTTATCCAAAACTGAGACCAATATACGTTGGAACCAGACAATTGTCCTGATAATTTGCACATAGAGTCAGTTACATTATCGGTATTGTTAACAACAAAGGTAGACATTATGACTCCCCATATTAATGCCAATCGTGGTGATTTTGCAGAAACTATATTAATGCCAGGCGACCCTCTCAGAGCAAAATATATCGCACAAACCTATTTGAATAATGTAGAACAAGTCTGTGACGTTCGGAACATGCTTGGTTTTACAGGTGAGTATAAAGGACAACATATTTCGGTAATGGCGCACGGGATGGGTACGCCATCAATGGCAATTTATGCTAATGAGCTTATTACACAATTTGGCGCTAAAAAACTGATTAGGGTTGGTAGTTGCGGTGCTATTTCAAACGATATTGACTTGAGGGGACTCATTGTACCGACTGCAGCAAGTACAGGAAATGCGATGAACAGAGCGCGTTTTGCAGGCTATGATTACGCCGCAGCACCGGACTTTGAAATGCTAAAAGCATGTTGGCAAGTTGCTGAAATGCGAGATATAACACCTCATTATGGTAATATTTTTACTAATGATTTTTTTTACGAAGATCCAGAATCTTTGCTGCCAGCCTTACAGAAAATGAACATATTAGCTTTGGATATGGAATCAGCCGCCTTATTTACCATTGCTGCACAAAACAGAGTACAAGCGTTAAGTATTCTGACAGTTTCAGATCATGTCGTTAACGGAGGAGAAATGACTTCTCAGGATCGTCAAACCAGTTTCAACCAAATGCTTGAACTCGCGTTGGAAACAGCGATCAAATAACCAATTACAGAAGGATAATAAAAGATATTATAGGGTGGCTCCGTGATCACACATTTTACCCAATTAGGATAAATCACTATGGAGCCAGCTATGCATTTACCTGGTCTTTATCAAACGAATATCTCATACGCTGACATGATATTTTGAGGACTAGCGGCTATTAACGACTCAGTTTCTGTTTATCGTGATGTCCGATACGTAACCATGTTCGGCACTTATTAACGCGTGCTTCAACATGGACGCTGCCTCGTTTGCACTCATGAAAGACGATGTGTCCAAAATTTTACCACTCGATTGCCAAAAGTCTGTAGCCATACCACCAGGATAAACTGCAATTAGCTTCATTGGTTTGCCTTTCAATTCCAAACGTACTGATTCAACCAAGCCCTTAACCGCCCACTTAACCGCACAGTAGGTAGACTCTCCTGCTTTTGCTGCTTGGGCTGCAGTAGACATTACAATGACGACGTTGATTTTCTCATTTTTATATCGCTTAACCAGTTCTTTAAGCAGGAAAATAGTTGCTGTCAGGTTATTGTGAATTAATTGCTCTATTTGATCGGTATTCTGCTCTTCCAATGCGCCAAAATAACCACTTCCTGCACAATGGATAACGGTGGCAGGAACCTCTGGTAATGAGCCCAAAAGTGCATCTACATCAGAAACGTTGGAAAGATCAGCCGCCTTCACTTTCACCTTGCTGTGAAAAGCTGATGCAACCTTTTCTAACTTTACCTTACTACGGCCCGAAAGCAGTAAAGGAATATCATCCTCACAATACAACTCTGCAAGTGCCGCTCCTAAGCCGCTACCTGCCCCTGTTATCAGAATCATAAATTACCTTTATCTATCAAATTAGTACAAAACCAAAGTACTCGCTACGCCGAGAACCGTTTATAAAATGCGAAGCAAGATTAATCTCCTTGCTCCAACGCTAACGCCTTTTTTTGTCTTTCTTTGACATCTTTCCACTGCTCACCAGTCTCAACACCAGACACGCGCTGTTCATATTTTTTACACGCTCGAGCCAGAATATTTTGTGTCTTTAACCCTCGCTCTTTCTCTAATGAGACCAGTAAATTAAGGTAGTCCCAAAGCACATCACCCAGCTCATCTTCGAGATAACAATCTCTGTTATTTGCCAATTCCTCAGCAACTTCATCAATCTCTGATTTTAATTCTACAAGATAATTTTTTGAATTGGATGGCCATTCGCTACTTTCATCAATTAAAGATTTTCTCTTAACTATGTCCAGTAATTTCTCAAATTCTTCCATTATTACCTCGCCGCTTTATGAATATAACGATTTAGTTTTATCGAGCTATCATAAATACTTCGTCAACAAAAAAGAAGGGGATAAAAAAGCCTCAGACGAAATCTGAGGCTTGGTCGAATACCTAAAGCTTAATTCAGATTATTGAAACTGTTTAATTAATCGCTGCAATGTATCGAGATTAGTAACCAGTTCATCGGTTCGCTGAACAGATGATCTTGAGTCTTGCAATGTGTCCTCAGCAAGCGCTCTTATATTACTTACGTTCCGATTAACTTCTACCGTCACCCCTGCCTGCTGCTCAACTGCAGTCGCGATTTGATGGCTATTATCTGTTACAACTTCCAGCATTGAAGAAATACTTTGTAATACCTCACCAGTATCATTTGCTTTTGACCTACAATCTTGTGAAAGCTTTTCTCCATTGGCCATAATTTCAACGGCATTTCCTGCTGTGGACTGCAACTGAGATATCATGCCTTGAATTTCATCGGTCGACTCTCGGGTTTTCGTGGCCAGGGATCTCACCTCATCTGCTACAACAGCAAAACCTCTGCCCGCCTCTCCTGCTCTGGCAGCTTCAATTGCAGCATTCAAAGCAAGTAAATTAGTCTGTTCTGAGATGCTTCCAATAACATCTAAAATGCCTTCTATTTTCTGGCTATTTTGTGAAAGCTTATCAATCACCTGACGTGAGCTTTCTAACTCCGTTGATAATTGTTCAATCACGTTGATGGTAGAGGTTATACTTTCTAATCCTTTCTGTGACTCTTGATTCGCTTCTTCCGTTGCTTCTGACGCAGCAGTAGCGTTACTCGCTACTTCATTGATTGAATGAGTAAGCTCTTCAATCGCAGTAGCTACCTGTTCAGTTTCATTAAACTGCTGGTCCAAACTTTGTTCCATGGATTGAATCGTTTTGAACTCCTGGCCCGCAGCTTCGGCGATTTTACCAGCCGTTTCTCCTGTTCTACCAGCGACGGCTCTCAGCTCAGCAGTTTTCATTAACATTGCTAATTCTAACTGGGAATAGTCATCAAAGTGTCCTGTATAAATTTTCTCCATTAATGGATTGAAATAGGTTTTTTGGGCTAGATTTTTCACTTTTTCATGTCGACTACGCTGCTTAATATTCATACCTATAAGCACCAACCCTATGAGTAAGCCTGCTACTGGTAAAACATTTAAAGAGCTTGTCGTAAATGACAGGATAGCAAATAGCAATGAAACGAGAACGGACGATACAAGATTGACGTTATAGAAAGGAAGTCGGAATAGTTTTGGTTCTTGGTTATTTTTCAATTTTTTATATAGAGTATCAGCTCTTTTTATCTGTTCCTCATCAGGTGTTGTTCGGACAGATTGATATTCAACAACCTTACCTTTCTCATCTTTAATTGGGGTTACAAAAGCAGATACCCAGTAATGTCCCCCATTTTTACACTTATTCTTGACCAGTCCCATCCAGCTGTTTCCAGATTGGATGTACTGCCATAGTTGCTTGAAGGCTGATTTAGGCATATCAGGATGCCTAACTACGTTATGAGCCTTCCCTAGTAAATCTTCCTGTTCAAACTCCGACACTTGACAAAAATCGCTATTTGCGTATGTCACTATACTATTCGGATCCGTTGTTGAAATAAGATTCAAATCTTCCGAATAGGCCTTTCCGTTTAGGTCATTACTATCCATAGTTCCCTCGAGCATCTTTACAAAAAATAAAACCAAGCACTGACTAAATTATTATTGTTTTTGTCAGTATATGAAAACTTTATATATAACTCAATATCGGGAAAAATAGACCATGTATTACGTGTGGTTATATAAAAATCACGGTAACAATGAGAGTTTTGATTTATTCTCGTATACTTAACCCTACATATGCGAAAGTTTACTCACTCAATCGATTGATTTTTATACCACTTGTACTATAAATAGAAAGAAGAATTGATACCGTTATCACTAAATGTGCAATGCGTGGCTCAAAATAAAAAATCAGAAACCTGTAGACTTTAATATCTGGCTTGTTTGGATAATATTATGAAAATTTTCCGGTACCTCATATATGCGTTGATTCTGGTCATATTTATAAGCTTGGTCATTTTAATAGTTCAACCTGAACGTTCGGCGCTGCTAAAGCCGGATTGGGTGAATACTGAACAAAACAACATAGCCCAAACCACGAATACAGAAATCGAAGATTCAGAACAGCAAGATGACACCATAGAAATACTGATCAGTGAAACTGACGTAAGCGGCTTTCCACCATTTATCCTCGCCATGCCTCAAAACCCAACCGGGATTGATCGCAACGGCAACGGTCTAAGAGACGATTTGGAGGTTTATATTGGCTACAGATTTCCTTTTAAACCACAAGTAAGAGCCATCTTAATTCAAATGGTTAATATTGTAGACCGAATGGCGAAAGCCAAAGGAAAAAGCAAAGCCTCTCGCCTATTGGCACTTTATCAGGAAGAGCGGATGGCAAAAGAGTGCTGGTATAAAAATGGTATTGGAGAAGATGATTTGAATGCGCTCAAGTCGTTAGTTCTTAACAATAAGCAACGTAAAAAAGGTTATGAGGCGACTATGGACGCCTGGAAAGGCATCGAACCAGAACTGATTAATGCATTAAAAATGCCTGAACAGCCGTGCGATATCATGATCATGGAAAACCAAATGACGTTACAAGAATGGGTACCTAGCGATTAAAAGGTCAGGCCGTTGCAACACGGCCTGATGACAAAAACGTCTAATTCTATCTTTATTCAGTTTTGGTAATGCTTCCAAGCTCAAGTACAGGTGCAACATCAATATCCCCTGCGTTCATCATGGCCGAAATTCTTTGTACCGAAGAAAGAAGCAATGACTGCTCCCACTCTTCAAGCTTTTGAAATTTTCTAATAAAGCTATCTTGCAATGGTAACGGAGCAGAAGCCAACCTTTCTTTTCCCAAATCGGTAAGATACGCATGTACTTTACGTTTATCTCTGGTACTTCTCACACGCTGGACATAACCATTTCGTTCCAATCGATCCAAAATAGCAGTGGCGGTAGCTTGACTCATATTAGTATGATCAGACAGCTGCCTGATAGTCACCTCACCCAACTCCGCAATTGAGCGCATTAATATCAGTTGCGGCCCAGTCAGACCAGATTCTTTACTTAATTTTTTCGAATGTATGTCTATTGCTCTAATAATCTGACGAATAGAGATCAAAACTTCTTCATGTTTTTCCAATGCTATGTTCCGAATATTGAATGTAATAATGGCAATTTAGAAGAGAAATTACCTTAAATAAATAACCTTGAAAAGCGTTCTTTGCTTAACTTGCTAACAAGGTACGTTACTAACAATCATAGTGTTACAAATACATTCGTACACTAATCATTCGCCTACTAACCCTAATGTTGTAGCCGAAAAATACTATACCGTGTTCCACAGAAAAAAAGCGTCACAGCCCCCCCAGAACAGCCTATTTACTAGCCATTAGTAGACCGCATTTGCAAAAACACGTACAATGCCGCAAAAATTTCGCAACAAACAATTATGTATACAAAGAATATTTGATCTCTAACAACAAATAATACTACGTACACATACCAAACTTAAACAGAACAAAATCTATTGAGGACAAATGACAAACGCGATTGATAAGTACAGTATTGACAGCACTGATTATAAAGTGGGTCAGGATAATGTACAAAAATGGGGGTTTGATATTCACAACCCGGTATTTGGATTAAGCGCAGGACTCATGATCCTGTTTTTGATCATTCTAGTAACATTAGATGCAGCCACAGCAAAACAAGCGCTAGACAATATAAAATGGAGCATAATTGCTAATTTTGACCAACTCTTCATGTGGTCAGGCAACTTTTTCTTGTTTTTCTGTATCGCACTCGTTGTATCACCGTATGGCAAAATTCGCATCGGTGGAGAAAACGCCACACCTGAACATTCCAATTTTTCCTGGATCTCTATGCTGTTCGCCGCAGGCATGGGTATAGGACTTCTTTTCTGGGGCGTGGCAGAGCCAACTGCTTACTTTACTGGTTGGTATGAAACGCCACTGGCTGTGGAAGCAAATTCGCAAGAAGCTATTAAAGTCGCTTTGGGTGCAACCATGTATCACTGGGGCCTGAATGCTTGGTCAATGTATGCCGTAGTTGGACTTTCTCTAGCATTTTTTGCTTATAACAAAGGACTACCTCTATCAATTCGTTCGATATTCTACCCTCTCTTAGGCGATCGCGCATGGGGATGGTTTGGACATCTTATCGACGTGCTGGCCGTTATCGCTACGATCTTTGGCTTAGCGCCCTCTCTTGGTCTCGGTGCTCAACAAGTAACTAGCGGTATCAATTATGTATTTGGTACTGATGGCGGTATCGGAATGCAACTCTGCATTATTGCATTAGTTACAGGTCTAGCTACCTTGTCCGTTATAAAAGGGATAGAAGCAGGTGTAAAGGTTGTTAGTAATATCAATATAATAGTTGCTTCAGCGCTACTTGTTTTTGTTATTGCGGTAACTTTGGACACGACGCCTAAATACATGTTCGATACCACAATGGGATACATTGAAAACTTCGTTTCCTTAAGTAATCCATACGGTCGTGAAGATGAAACATGGATGCACGGTTGGACAGTATTCTATTGGGCCTGGTGGATTTCTTGGTCGCCATTTGTAGGAATGTTCATCGCAAGAGTATCTAAGGGCCGCACTATTCGTGAATTTTTAACCGCAGTGATCCTTGTTCCTACACTTATCACATTGGTTTGGATGTCTACTTTCGGCGGGTTGGCCATTGATCAGGTATTTAATCAGATTGGTGAGCTAGGAGCCAATGGCTTAAACGATGTAAGTTTAGCGTTATTTCAGGTCTTTGACTTATTGCCGATGAGTACCTTTATCTCGTTGCTATCTATTGCATTGATTATGGTATTTTTCGTAACTTCTTCAGATTCTGGCTCTTTGGTCATAGACAGCATTACATCCGGCGGTAAGTTAGATGCACCTGTTCCTCAACGTGTATTCTGGGCACTTATTGAAGGCGCGATTGCCGCAGTATTACTCTATATTGGTGGTTCAGAAGCGCTGCAAGCCCTTCAGGCAGGAGTTATCGCAACTGCATTGCCATTTACTGTAGTGTTAATTTTAATGTGCGTAAGCTTATTAAAAGGTCTTCGAACAGAACAATTGACATTAAGTAAGTAATAAACCCACTAATATTTTACTATAAGGTAAGTAGATCATTAACTACTTACCTTTTTTATCATCAGTAATTTGGATATAGCAACAAATTCGAAGCTATTAATGAACATTAATATTGAACCGAATCCCGCATGCAAAGGTGACCCTGTAAATAATTCTGTGTAACTGCTTTTGGTTACAAGTATTCAGT
>ASRM01000128.1_pt1 | contig 14072 bp, 12 predicted proteins | sample 693238 | NCBI WGS metagenome assembly ASRM01 (sample SAMN02169242, study PRJNA158439) | bioreactor metagenome | isolation source: day 74 sample from continuous culture bioreactor inoculated with sediment... | place: Germany: Bremen
GCTGTCGATTCAGCCTTCGGCGTATCCGGTGTAGGTTGCGCTATCTGGTTCGGTATTATCGTGGTCAAGATGGCAGAACTCTGTTTGATCACTCCACCCATAGGATTAAACTGTTTTGTGGTTGCAGGGGTAAGGCCGGAGTGTTCCGTTCAAGATGTATTCCGAGGCTGTACGCCGTTTTTCGTTGCTGATGTATTAACTATCGGGGTGTTGATAGCGTTTCCGGGCATAGTACTCTGGCTACCTAAATTGATCGGCTATGCCTGATTGACGCAGCATCATTAAAAATAAAAGCAAGTTTACAGTGTAAATAAAGGGGCTAATCATTACTGATTAGCCCCTCATCATTGGTTTCAAACTCTACTCCGTCTATTCCGCTTCTTTTCTAACGGCTTTCATTAATACAGAGGTATCCATTCGTCCCAACCCTTGATCGGATAACTCTTGGTACTGGGCGGTCACTTTTTCAGCCAAAGGTAATTTAATGCCTTGCTTTTTCGCTTCATCCAGACAGAAACCAAGATCTTTGATCATCCAATCTATTGCAAATCCAAAATCAAACTTATCTTCAGCCATGGTCGTGGCACGGTTTTCCATCTGCCATGAACCCGCAGCACCATTTTTAAGGCAATCTACCAATGTAGGAATATCAAGCCCCGCTTTGTCAGCTAGGATTAGCCCTTCAGACAAGCCAGTCAGAACGCCATTAATACAAAGCTGATTGACCATTTTTGCTCGTTGTCCCTGACCAACCTCGCCCATTAATACCGAAGATTTGCCATAAGACTCAAATACTGGCTGTATCTGTTCAAAATCCTGATTGTCTCCACCACACATAATGGTTAAAACACCATTTTCTGCGCCACTCTGCCCCCCGGATACTGGCGCATCCATAAAACGGACACCGGACTGAATACAAGCCGCAGATAACTCTTCAGCAAGTGTTGCTGACGTGGTCGTATGGTCGATAAAAATGCTGCCGGGCTTCATTGCAGAAATAGCCCCTTCAGCGCTGGTGGTGACACTTCTTACATCATTGTCATTACCGACACAACAAAGCACCACATCGGCATCCTTGACGACAGCAGAGACGGTTTCTGAGTATAAGCCACCATATTGTTCAACCCATTTTTTTGCTTTTTCGGTCGTACGGTTATAAACCGCGACTTCAAAACCAGCATTCTTAAGGTGCCCAGCCATGGGATATCCCATAACACCCAATCCAATAAAGCTAATTTTCATTATGATTAATCCCTTCCTTTTGTATCTGCGATGTACTGGCCGCCTCGATTAGTGCATTAACCAAAAGCGTCAGCACTTTGGGTTGATACTTTCTCTCTTTGTAAACAATATACGATTGTTTATCACTACGATGAAAACCGGAATAAATCTGAACCAGTTTGTCGCTTTTTAAAGCGTGTGTGTAAGGCAAAGACGCAATACCCAATCCTTTTTCTACGGCCTCAACAACGGAAACAATATCATTAACCACTAAGGTTGGTTTAATATTCAAAACCTGACAAAGTTTCTCCTCTTTATAAATCGGTATTTCAGTTTCATCATTCACACTTATCCAGCGACACTGTTCTAACTCGTCGATATTTTCAGGTAACGTATTTTTTTCAAGGAATGCATTACTGGCAAAAAAGCCATGTTGAGCTGTAAATAAAGGTCTGGCAATCATTCCCTGCATATTAGTTATATCAAACGTCAACACCAGATGACGGTCGGTTTCTGGAACCTCCTGATGTTGATTCAAGACTAATTCTAACCTAACCTTTGGGTATTGTTTTAAAAAAGCCTCAATAACCTCTCCGGCAAATCCACGGTAAAAATTATGCGGTAGCGTTATCTTTAGTTTACCCGTCACCTCTGTCTGCTGATTTAACAATTCCGTAAACGCACTTTCTACCTGTTCCATACCACTCATCAAGGAGCCATAGGCTTGCATCCCAACCTCTGTTGCAACTAATTCCCTACCCTGTTTCTGCAATAACCGAATATTTAAACGGGCTTCTAACGATGATAAACGTCGCGACATGGTAGAAACAGGAAGCTCTAGTCTCTTGGCTGCTTTACGTAACGATCCCTCATCTATAACAACACAAAACAAATAAAGATCATCAACGTTTCCAAATATGGAATTCATAGTTGTATTTTCACTTGTATATTCTCAATATTGATTGGTTTTATACTACCCAAACAAAACAACAATACAAGATCTACTCATGATGAACGGAAAAGAAAAGATAGTTAGCTCATTATTGGGCTCATTGGTGATGGCATCAATAATGTCGGGTTTTATTACTGGTATGAAGTTTAATTTCAGTGTGGAATGGTTGCTCGAAGTATGGCCCAATGCGTTTATTACTGCCTGGCCAGTTGCGTTACTTTTAAACCTCATACTAATACCAAGGATAATGGTGCTATCTAAATGGTTAACTAAGCGTGTTACCGTCAATGAGTCCTGAATTTTAGATACAAAAAAACCGAGCATCGTTGCTCGGCTTTATTCTTTAATACACAATAAAAATTTATAGTTCGGCGTTGTGGTAAACTTGCTGAACGTCATCACAGTCATCTAAAAGATCGAGGAATTTTTGGAATTTCTCTGCATCTTCACCTGTCACTGGTGTATTCGTCTGTGGTACGAAAGTTATTTCCTCAACTTCCAAGGTAATGTCACTAAACTCACTGTTCAATGCAGTTTTTACTTTGAAAAATTCAGTATGGGGAGCGAAAACAGTAATAACGCCATCTTCAAGCTCAATATCTGTTACATCAACATCTTGCATCATCAATGCTTCTAATACAGCTTCTTCGTCACTACCTTTAAACTGGAAAACCGCCTGATGATCAAACATATGAGCAGTTGTACCTGGGCTGCCAATTTTAGCTCCTGATTTAACAAAACACTGGCGAACATCTTGAAATGTACGATTTCCGTTGTCAGTCAAACAATCAACGATCACGCTCGCACCACCAGGTGCAAAACCTTCATAACGTGCTGGTTGATAGTCTTCACCACCGCCACCGCTTGCTTTATCTAACGCCTTGTCGATAACATGAGCAGGTACTTGATCTTTTTTTGCTTTAGCAATCAATTGCTTTAGCGACAAGTTCATTTCAGGATCAGCGCCACCGTTCTTAGCACTCATGTAAATTTCTTTTCCGTACTTGGAATAGACTTTAATTTTTGCGCCTTGAGTTTTTGCCATTGAGGCTTTGCGCACTTCAAAACTTCTTCCCATCGGGATGTTCTCTCTGTTTCAATTTATTCGGGCAGATTTTAACAAAAAGTAAAATCCATTCAATTTTCAACGGAATCGGTGTTAAGACACACCCATTACTCTTTTGTACTTAATGATCGATTGTTCAAAACATACTTTATCTTGATCATTACGCAGCTTTGCTAAATGAGTTGCAATTTCTTCTGGGCCTGATTTTGCTTGTTTTAGTTTCCAAACTAAATACGAGGCTTGTTTGTCCAGTTCAATCTTATTTTTCTCGTTTGCAGGCAGTAAAGATAAGTTTGTAGGCATGAGATGTTAGTCATCGATTAATTCTTTGGCAGGCAATATACCATAGTGAGCAGAGTGGAGTGAATACTAGAAAACTGAACAGCAGATAATTTTTCACTTTTTGATCTTAATTAGTAAAATCAAGGGCGACTAATTAGCCGCCCATAGAAAAATTGCAATCTGATTGCTATCAATGAAGCAGCCCTAGCTCCTCGGCTTCTTCTAATGTTAAACCGCTTTCACGAATTTCTCGCATCGTTTCAATGCGACGACGAGCTTCAGCTGATTTAAGTTGTTTTTTTGATTGCTTGGCGTCTTCTTCCTTGAAGTCCCAATTAGTTGCAATGTTTGTCATTTCATCATGGTTTATTGAATTAATAGACATACATATCTCCGCTCAAAACCCCGTGGGGACAACCGATATGTAGCAAAGGCGAAAATATTTGTTAAGTGAATCTGTTTAAGAATGTGAACTAGACGAGACTTATAGAGTGAAGTTTATAATTTTATCATTAAGGCTTTGCGAAAGTTGAATTTAGGTCATACTCTTAGAAGATTACCCTGCCAAAAAGTAAATGAGACCTAGATCTCGCTAATTCTTTTTATTACCCGAATCGTCACTCTTCATCATCAATTAAAACTGTCATCTTAGCATCCAAATCTAATTCTCTTTTAGTCAAATTACAGAACGATGATCAAGGTATTGATTAGTTCAGTTCCGTTAATTTTAAGCAAAAAAATAGCGGATATAATATCCGCCAAAAATTTTCATGAATTAGTGTAACAATATGAGCTAATTTATCCCCTTATGAGAAAGGATAAAGGTTGTCTATTCGTAAGTAACTATAGCGTTTGCTAAAGTATCAATGTCAGACCTTTGTCAATCTTTTGTCCGAATAGATTTAGATTCCGATAGCAACTTCATCTAATGTTCTAAACACTTCTTCGTCTAGATGCCCTTCGAAGATTAACTTACTTACCTTGCGGCGAACAGCCAGCCCAGAAATAAGGCGTTCAATAGAAAGGTGTTTAGTTGATGACTGGCTGTTAAACAGCTCTATCGTTTTGCTCAAAACGTCATAACTTATTGGTTCACCACCTACGCGAAGCCAATCAAGCTTCTCTATGAGCTCCTGACACTCGTTTTTAATTGATAAGGGCGAATGTCCTGTCATTGCAGAAAGAGCCGTTATACTCCTTTCTAAGGCCTCTGAGGAAGTATACTTAGATAAGGTGATAGTAAGTTCATCAGCGTTAATCTCTACTAAATGTTTTCTCAGCTTAACTCTACGACCCAATCGACCATTCGATTTAGTTGCCTTACGCTGAATCGGCTCAAACTCACCGTCTATAATTTCAGCAAGTTCTTCTAGTTTCTGCTTAGATACAAGTTCATTACGCAGTGGGTTAGGTAATGTCGGTGCCATATTCCGCTTCCCGGCGTTGGTCGTTCTTGCTCGAGAGTATCGCAATACCTCTTCGACATTACATTTTATATCCAATAGAAAGTCAGATACCTTTCCTTTTGACTCCACTTTTGAAATGGCTAGGTGATAACCCCAAAGATTCACATTGAACAGATCTTCACTGCCATTATTGTCAGCAAGCTTTCGAAGTTCACGAATCAATTCAGATGAAAATCGTCGCCATTCTATATTCCTTGCAAGCTTTTGATTTAGTTCACTCAACAGCATTGAATCAGTGAAGCGTCTCGACATACGGCTGCGGAAAAAAGAATAAAGTTGGAAGACCAGTGTGTGCTGCTTCAATATTTCTGGTGGGAAGAGGAAGAAGTAATCTTTAGTTAGTAGCTCTTCATAAAATGAAGGCTCCCATACGAGTATATAGAGATTTGGTTTGATCCTTATTTCACCGGAAGCATCTTCTGAAGGTGCTTCTTCTGAAGCGGTAATGGTACGAGCCAAAAAGCGAAAACGATCACTCTTAAATCCTTCAGGCATGTTTTCACTCATCCAACGCCCAGCCAGTTCATGTAGCTGAAAATCAGTAAATTCGATCCGATCTATACTTTCTCGTATCGAATCTCTAGCTGGACCACTATCTTTTTTTCCTCTCATCGAAAGAATATCGGTGATATACAACGGCGTCTTATTAGGCGTTTGCTTTGCGTTGATATGATACTCTTCTTGGTGATGTTCATGATATTGAACCGTCAAAGTAAACAAAGCAAAAAGAGTCATAAGATCATCAACCGTCATTATGTTTTTTGACGATCTTGTCTCAATAATTGCACGTGAACCTGAAATTGAGACCATTGATTTTTGATAGTTTTTCCGTGTTCTTGGAGGTGCTAATGCCTGATCAATGATCCCTGCCCAATTCGTAGGAGATACAACAAACTGATCCGCCTCGTCTTTCATTGCAGGTGGCGTTTGTAATCCGTACTCATTAAGTAATCGACGATTAACCTGAGTTTGAGCAAGCGCTTTTGAACGTTTTTGTTTTTCTGTTTGTTTTGCTGATTCTGTCATAAGACTTGAAGCACCTAAAACCGAAACTAACTGACTTGGATTAACAAATCTATGCAGCATCGTTTTACCCGCTAAGCCCTCTTCAAACTTTACCGGTATTTGGGTAAATAAACCAACATTCACAGCAGCTCTTAAACGTTGTTGAATAGCTGCTCGTGTGAGATGTCTATCCGTTGCTTCGACAATATCTGTTGTTGATACATATCCATCTTTACTGCTAAAACTATTTAATGAGATCAGGTTGAGCAATTCAATAATGCTTTTAGTGACACCTTTGAAATGTTGATATTGTTCAATCCAATCAACTGCATTCTCTGATACTTCAAACAAATGCCCATCTTTATGATTTCTAGGTAGCTTTATCAGTAATTTTTCTTCTGATTTCATTATTTAATCCATAATTCATTTTCCGTAAAAACGGTATAGTTCCAAAGAGTAAAGAAAAACAGATCATAAATAAAGAGAAATTTGTTAGTTCTTATTAAACTGATCTTATTGATTAAACTGATCTATATTGATCTAATGATCTAATGATCTGAGGCCGGAAAGTTATCCAAGTTATTGTTATTTATAAACTAAAAAAAAAGGCAATAGAAAGAATGATCAAGGGGACACCTGAACAATGATCATCATAATAACGAAAGCATGATCAATCATAATCGAACCGATGATCATAATGACAACGAACAGGTGATCATTGTAGTTTCGGAAAGATGATCATCATATGTAAACAACTTATCCACAGAACCCGTGATACCTGTTAGATGTAAACTTAGAAATTTACGTTATTAACTGATAAATTCAGTGATGGAAGCATGATCAAGGAAGCAGTTAAGTTCAAACTAGTGCTGATTTAGTGGTTAACTATCATTATGGTGAGTTACACATGTAAATCATTTTTGTATTTCGTAATTCGAAAGCATGATCAAGCTTTATTGAGTTTTTCATTTATTTAAAAAATCAATTATAACTAACGCAAGTGGCATTCTTTAGGCGTCAGTTCCCATTAATAAAGCGTTCGCCGTAAGTTAGCCAATAATTATCATGCTTCCGTATTATTTTGTACCTTGATCATCGATCCGATAAATGATCTATTTAATAGTGGATAATATCTAATCTTTATATTCATATATGTTCTTGATCATAGTTCCGTGCATTTAAGATCACCATGGAAGAATGATCAAGGAACTTCCTTGATCATTCTTCCATTATTAAGTTAACGCTTAGTATCTACCTCGTTTAATTTATAGTGCAAATTACAACCGCCGTAGTTTGTTTTGGTTTAGCTATCGTTCCGAGTAAATCTCTTTTTTTACACTGTAAATGGGTGACGCTGTAACACTTTTAATCTGAGGTTAAACTGAATGACTTTGTATTAGAAAGTTGAACGCATATACAAGGTTATTTCTGCTTTATCTACCCTTGGAATCATCTAACTGTGAATTAACTCTACAATGAACGTTCAGCTATTTATTGTTTATTGTATTTGTTGCTGTACAATCAGGGCTATAGGTTATGTAAAGGATATTAGGTAATGAAACGAGATAAAACGATAGATAATCTTTATCAATTGGCTGAGCAAACGAAACAAGTACAGGCTGATCGCATTGAGATTGTGTTGGAAGAAAGAAGTGATGTTCATTTCCCTCCGATGTCAAAGGCATTAATGGAAACTCGTTCTGGTTTAACTCGTAGAAAGCTTGATGACGCGATAAGTAAATTGGAAGCCCAAGGTCACCAGTTTACAAAGAATAATGCCAATCATTACTCTATATCGTTAGCTGAAGCTCATATGTTACTGGATGCCGCTAATGTTCCCGCTTTTCATGAACGGAAACAAAACACGAATAATAAGCCTTGGGTTATAAATGTTCAGAACCAAAAAGGTGGAACAGGTAAGTCAATGACAGCTGTGCATTTGGCTGCATGTTTAGCGCTTAATTTAGATAAGAGATATAGAATCTGCCTAATTGATTTAGATCCTCAGGGATCATTACGTTTATTTTTGAATCCTCAAATTAGCATGGATGATCATGACAATATTTACTCTGCAGTGGATATCATGCTCGAAAATGTTCCTGAGGATGTTGAAATTGATCGTGAATTTCTAAACAAAAATGTTCTATTACCGACTCAGTATCCGAACTTAAAAACAATCTCTGCATTTCCAGAAGATGCAATGTTTAACGCTGAGGCGTGGCAGTACTTGTCTGAAAACCAGTCTCTGGATATTGTTAAGTTACTAAAAGATAACCTAATTGATAAGATAGCTGACGATTTTGATGTCATCATGATTGATACCGGACCTCATGTCGACCCCTTGGTGTGGAATGCAATGTATGCGTCTAATGCGCTTCTTATTCCTTGTGCCGCAAAGCGCTTAGATTGGTCATCTACAGTTAACTTTTTTCAGCATCTACCTACGGTTTACGAAATGTTTCCTGAAGACTGGAAGGGGCTAGAATTTGTTCGTTTGATGCCTACTATGTTTGAAGATGATAATAAAAAACAGGTTTCCGTTTTAACTGAAATGAACTATTTATTAAATGACCAAGTGATGATGGCGACGATACCTAGGAGTAGAGCATTTGAAACCTGTGCTGATACGTATAGTACCGTTTTTGATCTGACCGTAGGTGATTTTGAGGGTGGGAAGAAAACATTAGCCACAGCTCAAGATGCAGTTCAAAAAGGGGCATTAGAGTTGGAGCGTGTGCTTCATAGTCATTGGAATTCACTAAACCAGGAGTAATGGTAAATGGCAATTAAAACTTCTGAATTAAATGCAAAATTGTTCGGAAAAACAAACAAGCGTAGAGCAACGACTCCGCAAGAAGCTCAAACAGCAGCAAAAGAAAAAACTCAGATAATAGAACTATCGGTCGCCGGCAAAGAAATGGTCGAGTTTGAGTTAATTAGAATCCCAGCAAACGAGATTGAATCGCGTACTAACGTATTCAAACAGAATGCCCGTGAACAAGCTTTCTTAAATGAATATGCTCTATCGGATGTATTAGTGACGTTGAAAGACAGGGGGCAACAATACCCTGCTGTTGGTCGCAAGGGAAAAGATGGAAAAATAGAAGTATTGGATGGCAGCCGTCGCCGCATGTCCTGTATTTTAGCTGAAAAAGACTTTTTGGTTTACGTTGCAGAAGGCATTGGAAGTGAAGAAGCGAAGTTTCTATCCGATGTGGCAAATGCACATAAACCACTTTCTCTTTATGAGCGTGGTAAAGAGATGCAGCATAAGCTTGAAACTGTCGAAGCGACAGATCAGAAAGCACTAGCGAAGATATTCCAGTGCAGCGAAGCATTGGTTAGTGGCGCGCTAAAAGCTGCCTCATTGCCATTAGAGCTGTTGCAGTCATACCCCAATGTTAGTGAACTCGGACGTCCTACTATTGTTAAATTGCATAAGCAATATAACGAACTGGATGCAAAATCTCAGCAGGCATTATTGGAAAAATGCGTTAGCGAAGACGGCTTTGTCTGGCAGCAGAGTAAAGCTCAGGGTGTTGTACGTATCACTAAAGAGGTGTCAGAAAGACTCGAAAGCTGGATATCTGACTTGTCTCCAACAAAGCAGGTAGAGCTTAGTAATAAAAGTGAACTGATAAAAGGCAGGGCGCATTACACTAGAAAAGGAAATAACCTTGCCTTACATTTGAAAAAGGTCGATGACGAAACCATGAAAGAAATTCTATCGTTTGTTGAATCCAAATTAAACTAACCTAGTACATATTAATAAAAGGCCGCGAATGCGGCTTTTTTTATTTCATGTGATACCATTTACTCACCACCTTAGTTGAGCTTTTCTCTATGGATCTTAACGTCTCTTATTTACTATCTCTTGCTTCACTGGCAGAAGCTCAAAGGCACCGTTTTCTGGTTTACTTACAAGGTACGAGTGACTGGCAAAATAAGCTGTTTTCGGCTTTTGTTGAACAAAAACGATACCAAAAGGTTTTTAAATTGGGAGGTAACTCGCTAGGGACAGCGGAGTTATATACTTATAAGCAAGGCAATAATCTTTTAGGTACTGAATGCGATAGTGTCTTTTATGATTGTGATGACGGTTTCGATGCGAACAGTTTTACCGCTGTTTCTGGAACGATAAAAGCGGGAGGGTTACTGTTTGTTAACTTTAAATCAGGAGATATACCTTCAACGCGATGGTTAAACATGGCATTACAATCAAGTATTACTATTAGCGAAAATTTGCACCCGCCTGCTTTACCTCAAGTAAATAGTCTATCTGTATCTGAGAAAAACTATAGTGAACAAAAGTTGGCAATTGAACAAGTTCATAAAGTTGTTAAAGGGCATAGAAAGCGTCCTCTTGTTCTGACGGCAGATAGAGGAAGAGGTAAAAGTTCCGCATTAGGTATGGCAGCAGCTCAGCTAATGTCAGAGAGAAAGATGACAATTTTGCTAACGGCTCCGGCAAGAAAATCCGTAGAACCGGTATTTCAACATGCCAGGGCTAATTTGGCGAAGTTAGAAAAGGACGCTAATAACAGTATTTCTACCGGTCAGTCGACGCTACGTTTTATTTCCCCTGATGAGTTGTTGAGAGGTAAACCTGATTGCGACTTATTGCTTGTCGACGAAGCATCGGCAATACCATTGCCAATGTTAGAAAAAATAGTATCTGAGTATCACAGGACGGTCTTTTCAGCCACTATCCATGGTTATGAAGGTTGTGGTCGAGGCTTCACCGTAAAATTTTTTAATTGGCTTAATAAATATAGACCGGGCTGGCACCATTTCCATATCAAACAAGCTATTCGTTGGAGTGATAATGATCCTCTAGAGCAATGGATATTTGATACATTTTTACTTAATAGCGAAATTTTATCCGATCTGATAGTCGATGATATCAATCTTTTACAATTCTCTACGGTATCTAAAACAGAATTAATGGATTCTCCAGCATTGTTTAGACAATGTTTTGCACTGTTGGTTAACGCACATTACCAGACCTCTCCAAATGACTTGCTTCAGATTTTAGATGATGAATCCATATATTTATTTACTTTATCTCAGGCAGGGCGAGTCATTGCTTGCGTGATTGGAAAGTTAGAAGGAAATATTCAATCCAGTTTAGCCGATGATATTGTTTTGGGGACGCGCAGACCGAAAGGTCATTTAGCCCCAGTACTTCTTGCCAGCCAGCTTGGATTAAAGGCTGTGTTAGCGGATCAATGTTTAAGAGTTATGAGAATTGCAGTTGCACCGCAATATCAAGGGCGTGGTTTAGGCTCTTTAATGCTAACTAAACTGTCTGATTCAAATGAACTCAATGTTGAATATTTAGCGACTAGTTATGGATTAACTAAAGAGTTGCACTCGTTTTGGAAGAAAAATAGTTTTGCAGCAGTTCGATTGGGATCCACTTGTGATAACGCTAGTGGTACACACTCTCTGTTAATGGTTCGATCTTTAGGCTCAACAACTTGGTACAAAGAGGCTGTGGGATATTTTTTTCCGAGTGTTGTTGCGCAGCTTCCTGAAACATTCGTTCACCTAGATGAGTCGTTAGCTATTCAACTTCTTAGCAATGGCAACAGTGTATTTTCTTCACCTAAACCCTCTGAAGCTCAGTCTGCGCTTGTGAGTCTATATGCCCAAGGGGGAAGTAGTTATGAAAGTGTCATACATGTATTAACATTATGCTTAGTTGATAAGCTGTCAGAAGAGTCTTTTCAATGCCCTCCTATTCTTATGAGTAAGATATTGCAACGGAAATCATGGCAATCTTGTGCAACACTTTATGGATATGCTGGAAGAAAACAAACAGAAAAGGCAGTTCGCAAATTCTCCATGTTACTTATTTAAATAATTTACATTGTAAATTTGAAATTCTGATTTACAGTGTAAATTTTTCTTGATTGCTTCATTTGTTAGAATTGACAGTTTTTAAAGTGACCAAATCCTAATTTCTAAGCATAGTTTCACAAAATGTTTCATACTTTAGATACACTGATTCAGAAACTTGAGATGAGCTTTATGTGAAATGTGGAAAGAAATTACCAGACTATCCGAAGATGCTACTAGTGTTATCGCTCAGCTCCCTAGAGGAGAGGAGGTAGGACCTACTTTTAGCACCCATGGCCTAGAAATTGTACTAAATACACTAGGTGCTGGCGCTTTTTATTTTGATGAAGAAGCGGCAGGTCAATTTGTGCGAGCTGCTAAAGAAAATAAAAAGGCAGCTTTTGAAGGAATAAAGGTAGCACTTAAAAAAAATTCAGAAGTTATTGTTTCCACTTCAGATCATGACATGATGGCCACCATGACGATTACAGGTGCTTATGGCGGCGATCATCTTAAGGTACCTGAGGTTCTGAGTGCTTTGGCTGAGGCCAATGTGACTAAAGGCATAAATAAACTTGCGCTAAAAAAAGTGTTGTCAGTAAGTGCGAGTCTCGCACCAGGTGAGACTTTCGAACAACCCGTTGCTGTAGGTACCTCTGCTAAGCACGGAAAAGATGCTCAATTTATCCCCCTCGTTGAAGATATTAATACCAGAGTTTTGGCGCCTCAGGAGAGCAACCAGAAAACGCATAAAGTAGACATGCGAAATTTGGGTGAAACTATTACTGTTGAAGCGGGAGAAACGCTGATGAAGCGTATCCCTGCAACGAAAGGTACACCGGGCTTTACGGTTCTAGGTGCGGTACTACCTCCACAATCAGGTAAAGATAGCGCCTTAAAAGAAGGTAAAGGTTCCGTATATGATAGAGATAACCCAAACCTTCTTCGCGCCAGCAACCCGGGAATGCCTATAATTAGAGCGGATTCTGTGGATGTTGATCCTGCTCTAAGCCTCACAAATATTGATGTAACTACTGGTCATGTTAAATTTAAAGGAAGTGTTGTTGTTTCTGGCAACATAGAGCCTGGAATGATCGTTAGGGCTACAGGGTCTCTGACTGTCGGTGGATTTATTGAATCTGCAGATGTGCAGGTCCAAGAAGATATTATTGTTGGTAAAGGTATTATCGGCCATTCGGTTGACGAAGGGGAAGAGAAAGCCTGTGTGATAAAAACCAACGGAAACATAAACTCTAAATACGCTCAATATGCTTTTCTTCAAGCTATGGGGAATATTAATTTAGAGCTTCATTGCCTGAATAATACGGTGATGTGTGCGGGTGATGTATCCGTTACAGATAACTCAGGAAAAAGAGGTACGCTTAGTGGTGGGCTGGTCAAAGCTGGCGGAAAAATTGATTGCGTTAATTTAGGTGTAGAAGGTGATACCGCCACACACGTACAAGCGTTTGTTCGCTACAATAAGTACAAGCAAGGTATTAATGAGCTGAAAGAACGATATAAGTTAGCACAAGATAAAACCATGGAAATCATTCGGGCTGAAATGGACCTTAAGAAAAAGCCTAAGTCAGAACGTTCAGAAGACGATGCACTTGAAATTGAACGCATGAAGAGTGATAACTCGACCCATATGACGCAAGTCAAAGAAAAACTGGGAAGTGCAGACTCTGAGTTAGAAAGGTTATTGACAGAAAATATTATCAGTGTCAAAAATCGTGTATATAGCAGAGTAACCGTTCAATATGGTGAAGAATCTATAATTACTAAGCGAGAGCATGGCCCTAGTACATTCTCTTTCAATCAATACACGATAAAGTTCAGCTCAATGATTGAAGGTGTGGAAGACGAAGAGTTATAAACATCTTCAAAATTAGACTTAATATTTGAATATAAAAAAAGGGAGCATTTGCTCCCTTTTTATTCGTCAGTTTAAATTAGCTTGCAGCTTTTACATTGCCTTGCTTGAGGTCGTTTAGTACTTGATGTTTTGGTCCGTCGGCGATTATCGAACCCTTTTCCATTACGATAATTCGGTCAACAATATCAAGCATCGATGTTTTATGTGTAATTAAAATTAGGGTTTCGCTTTTCTGAAGCTGTGCCAGCTGATGTTTAATATGCATTTCACTCCGATTATCCATTGCGCTGGTAGGCTCATCCATTAACAGTGTTACCGCCGATGTAAAAATGACCCACTAACGCCGACTGAAAATCGATC
>ASRM01000130.1_pt1 | contig 13925 bp, 13 predicted proteins | sample 693238 | NCBI WGS metagenome assembly ASRM01 (sample SAMN02169242, study PRJNA158439) | bioreactor metagenome | isolation source: day 74 sample from continuous culture bioreactor inoculated with sediment... | place: Germany: Bremen
ATACTGTAATCTAACCAGGTGTTTTGCCGGAGCGCCGCTAATGTGCCCACCCCTACACCCATAATGACGGTAAAAATAAAGGCAGCAAAACCAATTTTAGCTGACACTGGTAACGCGCTTGCAACAAGCTCATTCACCGTAAAATCTTTATATTTAAACGAAGGGCCAAAATCACCTTGAATGATATTGGTCAGATAAGTTAAATACTGTTCATGTACCGGCTTATCTAAACCGTATTTGGCGTTAATGTTGGCCATTACTTCAGGAGGCAACGGACGTTCTGTTGAAAACGGGTTACCCGGAGCAAAGCGCATAAGGAAAAAAGAAATTGTAATCAATACCAACATAGTTGGAATGGCTTCCAATAATCTTTTCGCGATGAATTTAAACATAAACTCACTCTATTCAGTCTGTGACAGTGTTTTAATTAAAAAAAAACAAATAGGCTCTGCATGTGTTAATCACATGCAGTGCCTCAAATTATAGTTTTACTATTGAAAAATTACTCTTTGATGTATAGGTCTTTTGAGTAGATTTTATCTTCAACGTTTCCAACAGGGTAGCCACCAAGTTTAGGACTTACCAAGCGAGCTTTAACGTATTGGTAAATTGGTGCAATTGGCATGTCTTTTGTCAGCAATGCTTCAGCTTCTAAGTAGATCTTCTCACGCTCAACATCAGAAGTAGACTTAATTGCCTTCTGAATAAGTGCATCATAAGCTTTGCTTAGATAGTGAATACCACCCGTAGTGTTTCCACTTTCCATTAGTGTTAGGAAAGTAGACGCTTCGTTATAGTCGCCACACCAACCAGCGCGTGCCGCGTCAAAGTTACCTTGGTCTTTTGAATCAAGATATGTTTTCCACTCTTGGTTCTCAAGCGTAACATCTACACCAATACCTTTCTTCCACATAGATTGCACTGCTGCTGCAATTTTCTTGTGGTTTTCAGATGTGTTGTATAGAAGAGTAAATTTAAGCGGGTTTGCTTTGCTGAAACCAGCTTCTTCAAGAAGACGTTTTGCTTCTGCATCACGTTCTTTTTGAGTTAGTTTTCCGTATGCTGGAGTCACTGGGTTGAAATTAGCTGTAATTTCTGGCGTTAGGAAATAAGCTGGTTTTTGGCCTTGACCCAACAACGCACCCGTGATGATGTCACGGTCAATAGCGTATGAAAGTGCTTTACGTACACGTACATCATCAAACGGTTTCTTATTTGTGTTAAAGATGTAGTAGTAAGTACATAGATCACCTTTAATAGAAAGTGACTCAGGCTCATCTTTCTGTAGGCGTCTAAAGTGTTCGTTAGGGATTTCATAAGTGAAATCGATTTCGCCAGCCAAGAAACGGTTCATATCCGCTACTTGGTTTTCGATAGGTAGGAAAGTAACTTTAGTCAGAACCGTTTTATCATTATCCCAATACTTTTCGTTTGGAACCATTTCGATACGTTCGTTAACAACCCAGTTCTTCAGTACAAATGCACCATTACCCACGAAGTTCTCAGGCTTAGTCCACTTCTCACCATATTTTTCTACTGTGGCTTTATGTACAGGCTTAACCGTAGTATGGCCCATCATAACAACAAAATACGGTACAGCAGTTTCTAGTTCTACCTGGAATGTATAATCATCAAGCGCTTTAACACCAAGCGTTTCTTTATCTGCTTTACCAGCAATGATTTCATCTGCATTCTTCATGGTAGTCATTTCTAGATACCAAGAATAAGGAGAAGCAGTTGCAGGATCTACCGCACGCTTAAAGCTGTACACAAAATCTTCTGCTGTTACTGGATCACCATTTGACCACTTCGCGTCTTTGCGTAAGTGGAAAGTAAAGGTTTTGTTGTCTGTAGTTTCCCAAGTTTCTGCAACACCAGGGATGGTATTACCATTAGCATCTTGGTTTACAAGGCCTTCTAAAAGTTCACGAATAACGTGAGACTCTGGAACACCCTGCGTTTTTTGCGGGTCGAGAGAGGCAACTTCTGTACCATTACCGCGAACTAATTCTTGCTTCTTAGCCAGTTTAGTACCCGCTGGAATATCAGCAGCTAGAGAAGAGAAAGACGTCGCTGCTACAGTTAAACTTGCACCTAATAGAAGGGCTTGAGTAATTTTATTTTTGTACATGCATTTAACTCCAAATAATTTTTTTGTTTGCATCCATGACTGCTTTATTAGGTGCCTGAACGGCAGGCCAATTTGAAAAATTGTTAACTAAAAAAAGTTACAAATTCCAATCCCTAACAAAGATTGCAGCACAACTTAGCAATCATTAGAGTAATTTGCCATAAAACCTAACCATTAAGCTGTTAATATTTCGACTCGATCAATGTTTTGGTCGATTCCTCTTTAATCCATTCCTATCACGATTAAATTATGCTAATTACATTCCGCTATCACAATAGCGTGACAAGAATCACACTTTATATTTTTGTTACTATCCACTTTCCTTTAGTTTTCACAGAGTTATTATATAGATGCCATTTGACTTTAACTGAGCGTATTTCAACGGGAATTGTCATGCATTTGAATGGTATCGATATCAACAATATCTAAAAATCATCCTTTTTTAATACGCATTATTACCAAGTGTATAGATATGTTTACGACCTATGCACCAAAATGAAAAAAGGCTAGGTACATACCTAGCCTCTTGATTGCGTATTTACCAAATTTGGGTCTATTTTTCCCAACGAGATGCCGCTTTATGGTCAGAGTCTCTTGAGTCTACCCAACGATGTTCTTCTGTTGTACGTTCTTTTTTCCAAAATGGTGCTTTGGTTTTGAGGAAGTCCATAATGAATTCACATGATTCAAAGGACGCCCCACGATGAGCACTAGTCACTCCAACAAATACGATTTGATCACCAATATCTAAGTCACCAATACGATGTATCACTCTTACTTTTTGTAAGGGCCAGCGATCAATCGCTTGCTGACAAATGTCGGAAAGTGCTTTCTCTGTCATTCCCGGATAGTGCTCAAGAGACAGGCCAGTGACATTGTCTCCAAGGTTCATATCTCTTACCTTTCCGGAAAACATAGTCACCGCGCCCGCAGATGTTCCCTCAGCCAATTGACTGTATTCATCTGCTACAGAAAAGTCTTCCTCTATTACTGATACACGGTAAGACATGGCCTAGCCTCCGGTCACTGGCGGGAAAAAAGCGACTTCATCACCATCTTTAATTTCAGCATCTAGTGGAGAAATGGTTTGATTGATCGCAACAAGCAGCTTTCCTGCTTCTAGTGCCAAAGCCCATTTGTCGCCTTTTTCAGTTAATGCTTCGCGTAATAACTCTGCATTGGCATAAGTGGCTTCTACCTCTATGTCGTCAACGCCAACCAACTCACGTGTTTGTGCAAAAAATAGTACCTTAATCATACATCCACCTTAAAGTGACCTGATTTCCCGCCGGTTTTTTCAAGCAAACGAACTTGCTCAATAACCATATCTTTTTGCACGGCTTTACACATATCGTATATGGTCAGTGCAGCGACAGACGCAGCGGTTAACGCTTCCATTTCTACGCCTGTTTTTCCGGCAAGCTTACAAACCGATTCAATACGAACCTTATTTTCACTTTCTATTGCTTCTAACTGTACTTCAACTTTAGATAATAATAGAGGATGACATAGTGGAATAAGATCCCAGGTTCTCTTAGCCGCTTGTATACCTGCAATTCGAGCGGTCGCAAAAACATCACCTTTATGATGACTACCAGAGATAATGAGATTCAATGTTTCTGGAGCCATGTGAACAAATGCTTCTGCTCGCGCTTCGCGCACTGTTTCAGTTTTAGCAGAAACGTCCACCATATTGGCTTCGCCAGAGGCATTAATATGAGTAAATTGATCCATAATTATTTAGTTACCCTTGAAGCAATGTCGACAAAAACTATACCGATAAATGAGGCATAAAGTTACAAGGACGGTGGCTTGCATCAAGTTGTTGCTTGATGATCTTAGTCCATGCCGTTTTACAAGCACCTGTAGAGCCAGGAGTGGCAAAAATAACAGTATGATTGGCAAAACCAGCTATCGCGCGAGACTGAATCGTTGATGTACCAATTTCTTCATAAGAAACTTGACGAAATAGTTCGCCAAAGCCTTCAACTTGCTTATCAAACAGAGGAACCAGAGCTTCTGGTGTGCTATCACGAGAAGTAAAACCAGTACCGCCCGTAATCATAACAACCTGCACTCTTTCGTCCGCGATCCACTGTGAAACAACAGCACGAATTTTATATTGGTCATCAATAACAATTTTTTTATCGACCAGGTTATGTCCAGCTTCTTTTAGCTGCTCGGCAAAGTATTGTCCTGAAGTATCATTTTCTTCAGTACGAGTGTCAGAAACTGTTAAAACTGCAATATTTGCAGGCTTAAATTCAGTAACAGCGTGTCCCATTATTTCACCTATATTGTATTTTCTATCCGCCAATTGAGGCGAGGTGTGGAGTCATTCCTGTTTTGCCATCTTGAAGAAAATGGCTTACGGATTTAGTTTGTAATTCGGATTGGATTCGACCAATGAGTTCAGTCGATTGATGATCTTCTTGTAGCAGGTCACGAAGCTCTACGCCTTGGTCTCCAAACAAGCATAAATGTAACTTGCCTGTTGCAGATACTCGTAATCGGTTGCAACTTTCGCAGAAGCTTTTCTCATAAGGCATAATGAGACCAATTTCGCCCTGATAATCGGGATGAATAAATACTTGCGCAGGGCCATCACTGGCCTCTTTCACCTTCTGAATCCAACCTTCAGCGAATAGCTTATTCCGAATACTCACGCCAGACTGATGATACTGATTGAATAACTCATCATTCTCTCCCGTTTGCATTAATTCAATGAAACGAAGTTGAATAGGTCTATCTTTTATCCAGTTTAAAAAGGCAGGTAGCTCTGTGCTATTCAAGCCCTTCATCAGTACAACATTCACCTTAATCTGTTCGTAGCCCACTTCGAACGCTTTATCAATACCAGACATTACGCTGGTAAATTTATTTTCGCCGGTGATTTCATAAAACATTCTGGGATCAAGGCTATCTAGACTGACATTGATATGAGTAAGACCAGCATCTTTCCAGTCGCCAACCTGACTAGCCATACGGTAGCCATTGGTGGTCATCGCCACTTTTTTAATGCCTTCGGTGGAAGCAATAGTATGAACTATTTCATTGAAGTCTTTACGAAGGGTAGGTTCACCCCCCGTGATACGTACTTTGGACGTACCACAGCGAGAAAACGCGCTGACAATGCGTTTGATTTCGCCTTGAGAAAGAAAAGACGAATTCTTCGTGCCTGACGGTTTATAGCCATCAGGCAAACAATATGTGCACTTAAAGTTACAGACATCAGTAACAGAAAGACGCAAATAATAAAATTTGCGGTTAAAATTATCTTCTAATTGTATCGCCACGGAACACCTTTCCAAATACGGGAGGCTCGTTCATTTCTAAACAAACCCTGGTGACATAAGTCACTGGCCATATAAGCGTATTAAAGTACAAACTTAGCTAACATGGCTCGGAGTTATGGCAGTCATCCCAAATGAATGACAGCTTACTAGTTAAAATACTTAATAAAGGTGTAGAATTCTACCTCGCAGGTCTAAAAACCTCGTGAATACCTCAAAATAGTTACGCTTTAAAATTGACTCCTTACAGATGTGACAGGTTGTAGAAATTTATAAAAATAAGAATAGAGTTATGAATATATATAAAGATAAAAAAGTCGTTGCTATTGGCGGTGGGCATGGCTTAGGACGGATGCTTGCCTCATTGAAAGAGTTTGGTTCAAACGCAACGGGAATAGTCACAACAACAGATAATGGCGGCTCCACAGGGAGAATTCGCTACTGTCAGGGAGGAATCGCCTGGGGAGATATGCGCAACTGCATTAATCAGCTAATCACTGAACCTTCCATTGAGTCTATGATGTTCGAATATCGCTTTAAAGGGGCCGGAGAACTCGATGGACATAATTTAGGTAACCTCATGCTAACCGCTTTAGACAACCTTTCCGTACGTCCACTAGAAGCCATTCATTTAATCCGCACCATGCTTAAAGTTGAAGTTAAAATTGTACCGATGTCTGAACACCCTTCTGACTTGAAAGCTCTATCCTTAGATGGAAAATGGGTACATGGTGAAACCAGTGTCGATGAAATGTCTGAAGACTTACTCAGGTTAGATCTCGAACCTGAGGTTCCAGCCACCAATGAAGCCATTACATCCATTGAAAACGCTGACTGCATTATCTTAGGCCCTGGCAGTTTTTTAACCAGCATAATGCCACCTCTATTGCTTCCTGAAATAGGTCAGGCCATTTTAAATAATCAAGAAGCTAAATTAATATTTGTGGAAAACCTCTCCCCTGAATTTGGTCCTGCCGCAAGAATGTCATTGCGGAAAAAGATTGAATGGTGTGAACGCGCCTGCCGGGGGAGAAAGGTAGATATACTACTCGGGGATACCCCCCATCCTGAGCTGGAGTCAGAGTGGGAGTGTGTTACCACGGACCTCGCCTCACCCAATAGAGATTGGCGTCATGACCGGAATAAATTAAGAGATGCTATCGTTAAACAGATAAGCACCAACAGCTAAATTGAACTAATCCATCAAAGAATCATAAGCGCGAATCGTTTGTTCCAGACTAGATAACATCGATTCGCGGTTTTCTACTGTATTAATCTTACACCCGGACTTAACCTGAGCATCAAGCCCCGTGGCAATCTGACACAGGTTTTCAGCACCAAAACTGGCTGCACTACTCTTAAGCGCATGACTAATGTCACCCAGTCGCAATTCTGATGCTTGGTCAACAACGGTGAGCTCCGCTTGATATTCGTTCAATTCCCCTAAAAAAATATCTAATAATATTGGTAAATTATCAGAACCAATTTCATTGCATAAGTCATCAATTTTGTTCGGGTTTATATACGTAACCACAGCAGGCCATTCTCCTTAATCTGTTATTATTCAAATCCGGAGAGGTAGATTCTATTTAGAATCCCGGCTCCAAGATTGAATTTTTCTATAGATGGTCGATGGACTGACCCCTAAGGCATTGGCTGCTTTCGGGACATTTCCACCGCATGCATCGATAGCTTGCTCAATAGTCCTCCTTTCCACTATCCATAGCGGACGAATATCTTGCTCTGAAAAGACTATTTTTTGTTCAGTTAAATTTCCTATATCCTTTGTTAAAGCAATTTTTGTGCTAGTTTGGAAAATTGGCGGCGGTAACATCGGTAAAGTTATCTCTTTGCCATGGTTTAATACCACTGCATTACGAAGAACATTTTGCAATTGACGCACATTTCCAGGCCATTCGTATTCGATAAACCTTTCAATTACGTCTTTAGAGAACCGAGTAAAGTCTTTGTCTTCTTCTAAAGACATGAACCCCAGCAATGAATAAGCGATTTCGACCACATCTTCGTCCCGCTCTCTTAAAGGCGGCAGATGCAGAGGGATAACATACAATCGATAGTACAAATCTTCACGAAAACGCCCTTCTTCAACTTCTTTCCACGGGTCACGGTTAGTCGCACAAACAAAACGAACATTCACACTTTTCATTTTGGAAGAACCCACTTTTTGAAAAGTACCCGTTTGAATAAACCGTAATAGTTTAGTCTGTAAATCAAGGTCCATTTCACAGAGTTCATCGAGGAAAAGAGTTCCGCCATCAGCGAGTTCAGCAGCACCTTGCCTCTCGGTTGCAGCCCCCGTAAAAGCACCTTTCATGTGACCAAACAATTCACTTTCAATTAAGTCTTTTGGAATGGCCGCGCAATTTATGGCGATAAATGGCTTATCACGTCTTTTACTTGCTGCATGTATGGCTTCTGCACACACTTCTTTACCGGTGCCACTTTCTCCAGTGATAAAAATACTGGCTTTACTGCTCGCCGCAGAGTCGATAGTTTTGTAAACCGATTGCATTGTCTGGCTACTACCAATAAACCCTTGATACACATTAGATTCTTTTGGCGCAGTAACATCAGCGGTTTTTCTTTTTTCTGCTCGCCGAATTGCATTGTTGACAGTAACTCTCAATCGATCGGCTTCACAAGGTTTAATAAGAAAGTCCTGCGCGCCATATCTCATCGCATCAACAGCCGTATCAATAGAACCATGCGCGGTCATAAATATTATAGGGACATCTGGGTACGCATCTTTTGCAGAGTGGAGTACATCCATTCCCGTCATATCCGGTAAGCGTAAATCGAGTAAGATAAGATCTGGGGTCTTATGAGTCAGGCTTTCTAAGGCCTCCTTTCCCGTGCCAACAATGGAAATATCCAATCCCAGAGGAGACAGAAAAGATCGATAAAGTGCAGCAACAGATGCGGTATCTTCCACCATCAACAAATATTTTGATTTTGGAACAAACGTCGAATTATTCATAACCTAGCCGTAGTGTTAGTCTTGAGACGGAGAAATTATTTTCATTATATCGTCTCGCTTTATTGCATATTGCTAATATGATTGCATCACGCATTGCAAAATGCAAATTACGTGACTAATAATCAGCCATAACCATATTATTTCAAAGACAATTTATTGGCACGCATCCTGCTATATTACTAATGACCTTCGGGTCACCTAGCCAACTGACGTTGTTAGTGGATAAGATGTCCACAAAATGAAGCCAACCGGACCTAATTTCCAGTTGGCTATTTTTTTGTCTTAAAGCAAATGAGCGCTTTACTAACTGTTAGTAATAAATTGCTTTCGTAATACCTCAATTTGATCTCTTTTGCTCGCGGCAAGCTCAAACTCCAGATCTTGTGCATGTTGATACATTTCTGCTTCGAGTTTTAAGATCTCTTTTTCCAGCTCCTGTGGTGTTTTTACCTCATAGCTTTGTGAAGGCTCTGCTACTTTAGACAGTGGAACCTGTTTAGAAACGCGTTGATTACGTGATTTGGCAATATCACCAATCTCCATAATATCTTTTATGTTTCGTTTCAGGGCAGTCGGCTCTATACCTTCACGTTCATTATGTGCTTTTTGTTTCTCTCTGCGGCGGTCTGTCTCATCAATCGCTTTTTTCATCGACTTGGTGATCTTATTCCCGTAGAGAATAGCCTTACCCTCAAGGTTACGCGCGGCACGACCTATCGTCTGAATAAGCGAACGTTCCGAACGCAAAAATCCTTCTTTATCCGCATCTAAGATCGCCACCAAAGAAACTTCTGGCATATCTAAACCTTCGCGGAGTAAGTTAATACCAACTAACACATCAAACTCACCCAGTCTAAGATCTCGTATAATCTCTACTCGCTCTACTGTATCGATATCTGAATGCAGGTACCTTACTTTTACACCATGCTCGTGCAGGTACTCAGTTAGGTCTTCCGCCATCCGTTTGGTCAACGTCGTTACCAAAACTCGTTCTTCTTTCGCCGAACGAATACGAATCTCCGAGAGCAAATCGTCTACCTGCGTTTCTACAGGCCGAACCTCCAATACAGGATCAAGTAATCCCGTTGGACGGACCACCTGATCGGCAATATCATTATCTGACTTTTCTAATTCGTAATTGCCCGGGGTTGCAGAAACAAAAATCGTCTGAGGAGAAATCGCTTCAAATTCATCGAATTTTAACGGCCTGTTATCTAGAGCCGACGGTAACCTAAAACCAAATTCAACTAAGGTCTCCTTTCGAGAACGATCACCTTTATACATAGCCCCTATCTGAGACACCGTAACATGCGACTCATCAATAATTAGCAATCCATCAGATGGCAAATAATCGAATAACGTGGGTGGCGGCTCCCCTTCAGTTCGGCCACTTAGGTAACGTGAATAGTTTTCTATTCCTGAGCAGAAACCTAGTTCATTCATCATCTCAATATCAAACTGGGTCCGTTGACTAATTCGTTGCTCTTCAAGCAACTTATTATTTTCTTTTAGGTAAGTTTGCCGATCACGCAGTTCTTCTTTAATATTTTCAACCGCTTCTAAAACACGCTCTCTTGGAGTGACATAGTGTGTCTTTGGATATATCGTAAATCTTGGAATATCTTTGTGAGTAATAGCCCCTGTTAACGGGTCAAACAAACTTATACGTTCAATTTCATCATCGAATAACTCAATTCGAACCGCTTCCATATCAGATTCGGCAGGAAATACGTCGATCACTTCTCCTCGAACTCGAAAATGCCCTCTTTCAAACGAAACGTCATTTCGACTGTATTGCAGCTCAGCCAATCGTCGCAAAATGTCTCTTTGATTAATGAAATCTCCACGACGAACGTGAAGCATCATTTTTAAGTACGAGTCTGGATCACCCAAACCATATATAGCAGAGACCGACGCAACGATAATGGCATCCTTGCGTTCCAACAACGCCTTCGTTGCTGATAATCGCATCTGTTCAATATGAGAATTTACTGAAGCATCTTTTTCAATAAACGTATCTGTTGTTGGAACATACGCTTCCGGCTGATAGTAATCATAATAAGAGACGAAATACTCAACAGCATTATTTGGGAAAAAGCCCTTCATCTCACCATATAACTGAGCAGCCAGTGTTTTGTTAGGTGCTAACAAAATGGCAGGTCGTTTCGACTGAGCAATAACATTCGCAAGAGTGAAGGTTTTTCCTGAGCCAGTGACACCAAGCAAGGTTTGGTGGGCCAATCCCGCATCAAGTCCTTCAAGTAGCTGTGCAATAGCCGCAGGTTGATCACCTGAAGGTTGATAATCAGAAACTAATTCGAATTCTTTACTCATGGAAATCACATTTACCAATAAAGAGGGTGAGATATTGTCTTTCTTACTGTCGGTTTAGGTCAACCGTTATCTTTTATATATTCGTTTGATAATCGTGATTGATAAAAAAGTGCCTTTTAGAATGTTTAGGTATAAAGAGCAAAAAGGCCAAATACCTTGTGGCTTCTTGATTTTTTTTTTGATAGAGTACGAGGCCCCTTATCTCCAAGCCACTACTTTAACCAAAATTTAATCCACGTGTTTTCCCCAGTTTGGTGCATTTTCTGCACAATCCTACAAATCTCAAAAGTTAATCACAACAAGATAAAAATATAAAAACTTATAAAAACGCTTATTTAACAAGCAATTATTCAAGAAATAAATTAGTGCATCCACTCTATAATTATTGCCTTTTTTTTTGTTAAAGTTTAATCAACATAGTTATCCACAAAATTGGTGGATAACTAGTTAGACCCTTTTAATCTCGCGGCGTGCAGAAAAATCAATTAATTTATTATGATTTTTTTTATTATTTCTTCCATTACTACTATTGACAGTAATCCCTCCTGTAGCTAACATTCGCACCAACTAGTTAGACCAATTCCCCCTTAGTTCAGTTGGTAGAACGGCGGACTGTTAATCCGTATGTCGCAAGTTCAAGTCTTGCAGGGGGAGCCAAATTCCAGAAAAAGCCATCTCAATAGAGATGGCTTTTTCGTTTTTCGCCTATAGGCTCTGACTTTGCCTACATTTCTTAGCAAAAATTTAGCATATAGTTAATATCCTTACCGATCTCTGGTTGTTATTAGGCGATCAAAACGAGATAATATCATCCTCTTGGTTCCCTTATACGTATCACCATGACTGATTATTTACTGTTGTTAGTTGGCACTGTGCTGGTTAACAACTTTGTTCTTGTGAAATTTTTAGGCTTATGTCCATTTATGGGAGTCTCCAAAAAATTGGAGACTGCTATTGGTATGGGCTTAGCGACAACTTTTGTACTCACACTCGCTTCTGTATGTGCGTATCTGGTTGAAACGTACATTCTTGCTCCTCTCGGAATTGAATACCTTCGAACCATGAGTTTTATCTTGGTAATCGCCTTTGTGGTTCAATTTACCGAGATGTTAGTTCACAAAACCAGCCCTACTCTCTATCGACTACTGGGGATATTTTTGCCTCTAATTACGACTAACTGCGCGGTATTAGGGGTGGCGTTATTAAATATCAACGAAAACCATAATTTTATCGAATCCATTATTTATGGATTTGGTGCTGCCGTCGGTTTTTCCTTGGTACTTATTTTATTCGCATCAATGCGTGAACGCATTGCCGCGGCGGACGTGCCTGCTCCATTCCGAGGTGCATCTATTGCGATGATAACTGCTGGGCTCATGTCTCTGGCATTCATGGGCTTCACTGGGTTGGTGAAGCTGTAATGAATGCTATTTTAATCGCTATTGTTGCTATCGCCATACTTGCTGCTATTTTTGGTGCATTTCTAGGTTTTGCTTCCGTTCGCTTCAAAGTTGAAGCAGACCCAATCGTAGAAAAAATCGATGCAGTATTGCCTCAAACACAGTGTGGGCAGTGTGGTTATCCTGGTTGTCGCCCTTATGCTGAAGCCATTGCCAACGGAGACGATATAACAAAATGCACACCGGGTGGACAGGCAGCAATTGAAAAAATTGCCGACCTTATGGGTATTGATGCTGACGAGCTTACCAGCACAGATGAAGAGCCAATAAAAACCGTTGCATTTATTCATGAAGATATGTGCATTGGGTGCACAAAATGTATTCAGGCATGCCCCGTCGACGCTATCGTTGGCGGTACTAAAGCACTACACACGGTAATCCAGCAAGAATGTACAGGCTGCGATCTTTGTGTGGCTCCTTGCCCAACTGACTGTATAGAAATGATACCCGTTGAAACCACTGTTGCATCGTGGAAATGGAAATTAGAGACCATTCCAGTGGTAGACATTACCGCTCAAGAAAATCAAGAAACCATGAAGTAAGGATTGATATGTTACCGTTAGTAAAACAAATTCGTCATGGTCATATCTGGAATTTTCCTGGGGGTGTTCACCCAGCAGAAAACAAAAAACAGTCTACCCAAACTCCCATTGTAAAAGCATCAGTACCCGCTGAGCTTATTTTACCACTCAAGCAACATATTGGCAGACCGGGCGATTTATCGGTTAACGTTGAAGATAAGGTGCTCAAAGGGCAGCAATTAACACGTTTTACCGCAAGTTTCATGTTGCCAATACATGCACCTACTTCGGGAACTATTACCGCTATAGAGCCAAGAGTTGTTGCTCATCCCTCCGGGTTAACGGAACTATGTATCGTACTTAAGCCAGATGGCGAAGATCGCTGGATCCATCGACAGACGATTACCGATTTTAAATCAGAATCGCCGGATGACCTTATAGAAATAATTCGTCAGGCAGGCGTATCTGGAATGGGAGGTGCGGGTTTCCCCACAGCTCGTAAGATTCAATCAGGGATGGCAATGACCGACATCCTGATAATAAATGCGGCTGAGTGCGAACCATACATCACTGCCGACGATATGCTAATGAGGGAGCACGCTTCTGAATTTATTCAAGGTATCGAAATTATTTCGCATATTCTGAAACCTAAAGTCATTGTCATCGGCATTGAAGATAATAAGCCTGAAGCTATTCAAGCTTTACAAAACGCCGCAGTAAATCTTGATATCGTCATACGAGCCATTCCAACTAAGTACCCGTCTGGTGGTGAAAAGCAGCTCATCAAGATTTTAACCAATAAAGAAATTCCAAAAGGCAGCATTCCGGCGGATATTGGGGTTTTAGTCCAGAATGTTGGATCCGTTTTAGCGATCAAGCGAGCCGTTATCGACGGAGAACCGCTTATTGAGCGAATTGTAACAATAACAGGAAAAGCATTCCCTAAAGCTCAAAATGCCTGGGTACGACTAGGAACTCCTGTCCAGGCTCTGTTAGAAGAATTTGGCTATCAGGCTGATAGAAAACACCCTCGACTCATTATGGGTGGCCCAATGATGGGCTTTACGCTACCCAATACCTCTATCCCTATCACCAAAACGGCCAACTGTATTTTAGCACCAACAGCCAAAGAGATAGCTCCAGCAAATAGAGAAACCGCATGTATCCGTTGTGGCCAGTGCGCTGAAG
>ASRM01000131.1_pt1 | contig 13901 bp, 13 predicted proteins | sample 693238 | NCBI WGS metagenome assembly ASRM01 (sample SAMN02169242, study PRJNA158439) | bioreactor metagenome | isolation source: day 74 sample from continuous culture bioreactor inoculated with sediment... | place: Germany: Bremen
ACTGAATACTTGTAACCAAAAGCAGTTACACAGAATTATTTACAGGGTCTCAAGAATTCGTAGGCTCGACGATTTTATACCCTTACCTTAAGATGTATTTCATCAATTTTTGTTTGAAAACAAAAATGGACTTGTGAAAAACGAGCTCGGAGCTATTTAGCACTCTGCGTAATTTTACTGATGAGCTTTTTCATCCTTTCTCGTTTTTGTTTGAAAGTAACGGCCCCAAAATGCCGTTATAATGATGGCGAATAAGAGTCTCCCCCATAAAATACCGGTAATATCAGCCCCCAATAATAAGATTAATATCGTGTCTTCTATGATGCTATGGCATAAGCCAAGAAAAACCATAACTAAAGCAGTGTCGCGTTTATCAATATGACCACGCTTTACTTCATCAATAAGCAGACCTGCCCCAAAGGAGATGCCTAGTGTCATACCGATAATCGTTATATTTGCGGCATCTTTACCTAAAGTCAGTCCGCGTAAGAGTGGCATTAGAAGTCTATGCAGTAAGGCTTCAATTCCAAGTACTCTTAAAATTCGTAGTGCAACAATGAGAGAAGCTAGAATAATAAAGATTGATGCAAAAAGCTGTAGCTGCTCTACACACCACTGCATTATGCTGGGAGATACCGCTGTATTGGGTGACCAGACTAATTTGATAGCCTCTTGTTTCCAATGAAAAGTAGTGTAGAAAACGTTGAGTATTGCCCCAAGCATTAAAGCACCACCGATCCTTATAGTGAGTGTATTAAGCCAGTTGATTCCCAATGCTTTAGCAATTGCGCCTTCAATAGGAAGAGAATGGGCCACTAGTATCATAGAACCCAACACCGTAACTTCAGCGACGGAAAATACACTGTGCAGTGCGATATTGTAAAAAACGATCATTGCAGCATATACGTTGGTCAACAACGCCACAGCCCAGACGATGCCCATTTCTTCTGGTAGGCCAACTAACTGCATTATGGGTGATAGCCCTTGAGCCAGCATTTCTGTGGCACCAAAATAATCAAGGATTTTTACTACAATAACGGCGGGGATCATCACTTTTAAAAGCGCCCAATAAACTCTGATGATCTCTTTAAAAAGCGCACTGAATTTGAAGTGCCAGTTTTTGTTCCACATGAAACATTCCTTGTCCGATTGAATAAACATATTCTAATTAAAAGGGACAAAATAATTGCAACGAACTTAGGTTATAATTAACAAATATTCGAAACTTTACAGGGTTTTATTAATTATGTTTCTCGACCGCACAGATAAGGCAATTTTAAATATTTTGCAACAAGACTGTTCATTGACAAATGTAGAGCTGGCAGAGCGTATTGCTCTTTCACCGCCAGCCTGTTTAAAGAGAGTTCAAAGGCTACTCAGAGAAGGGGTGATTGGTAAAAGAGTGGCGATTGTCGACCCTGCGAAGCTTGGATCACGTTTACATATAGTGGTTGAGGTGTTTATGGAGAGAGACAGAAAAGACCTGCACAATGCTTTTATGAAGCATATGCAATCGGTGCATCAGGTCAAAGAGTGTTATCAAGTGACTGGAGAAGTCGATTTCGTTCTGATCCTTGAGGTCAATGATATGGCTGAATATGATACGCTGCGCGATATTATTTTTTACAGCAATGAAAACGTAAAGTCGTTTAAGACACTGATTTCAATGAATCGTGCGAAGTATGATACTCAGGTTACATTGTAATACAGTCATACCCATAAATGGAAAAAGTATGAAGTATCTACTGTCGGATCGACGGTTTTAAACTGGATATGACTTGGCGATTTAGACACATTCTTTGATTCTGGTTATGTTGCTCTGTCTTCTGCCTTGTAAGATCCAGATAAAGTCGATAGGCTCCCTTTAAGTTATTCGCCTGATTATAAGTACGGGGCTCTATGTCATCTGCTTTAAGCTATCAATTAAGCCTCTCGCCGGTGATCATTTTTACACCTGAGCACCATCACCTGATTGTAGACGATGAAGTTTGCCACCTTGAACCCTTGCAATCACGTATGCTTGGTTTTTTTATACAGCATCAAGGTGAAGTTCTAAGTACGAAAGATATTGCCTCTCAAGTCTGGGAGCGTAGTCAAGTATCCGACAACTTAGTAAGGCAGGTTATCAGTATCTTGAGAGGACACTTACAAGATAAAACCAGACCTTACTCCATTATCAAAACGATTCCAAAGCAAGGTTACCTGCTAGATATTGATGTCACTTTATTACCGGTAAAACCTAGCTCTGAACAACATCAAACTGACACTCTGGAACAATCTGATAGAGGGGAAGTAGGTCGCGTTGAAAAAGTATGGGAAAAAAAACGGTATAAAGTGGTTGCTGCAATATTGTGTCTCTTTGTCGCTTTATTTTTTGCCTTCACTGCCTTCTGGCAAGAAAATCATTCTATTTCGACTGAAAGCCAAGTAATAAATAACCCAATTATTCCTGTTGTATTTCATGATATCGTATTAGATAAGAATCAAGACTTTACGATAGCGCGTAGCGTATACGAGTATATTTTCTTTGGTTTAAATTCATCCAAAAGTATTGTGGGTTATCGCTATTCTCAACTGAGACCAGAAGCAAAAAAACAGATTCAATCTGAAGGTATCGAGCTCAAGAGTTGGATTAAACAGACGGATTCTGGGTATATAATAAAAATGGTGTTGGAGAACCATAAAAATCCTGATGAAAGTCTGCAACTTGAACAACTTTTCAGCACTCAAGATTTTTTTGCACCTATTGGCGACCTTATTCTTGATATTAAAACGCGGATTGCACCGACCGAACCCGATTATAATGTAGCGAGTCATCGAATTACGTCTATTCAAAACTACAATGACTGGCAGGTTATTGCGAAAGGAGTATCTCTATTCTATCAGGGAAAAGGCTTTCAAGAACTGGATGGGCTCGAAAAAGAGCTTATTGAGCTTAGGGAGCAAGGGCGTAATTATTACTTGCTTGACTCCATAGGTTCTTATATATCGTCTATGCGTTACTTAAACCAAAGGCAGTTAAAAGATAAACATTTAGCGTTGAATCAAGCTAATCAGGCGTTTGAAAGAAACCCTCGCTGTAATATTGCAAATACAACATTAGGATTGGCTTTGTTACTTAATGATCGAAGTGAACAAGCCTATCCATACTTGTTTTATGCAGCTGAAAACTCACCCAGCCCATTGAGTTATTATCTTCTGAGTATCGCAGATCAACAATCAAATAACCTCAAAGGAGCAGAGTATAACTATCAGCGTTTCTCTGTACTAAACAAGAGTGGTAATGGTCAACTATTTGGTCTTAATGAATATTTACAAAATCCAAACCTTTTTGATAAGACCAAATCTGATAAATAAACCCAGTGTTTATAACGGTGAAACATTGGGCTCCTTCACTATTAATCCCACTGAATTAAAGATCTAACACTGCGATAGTTGTTTGATTTTTGTTTGTATTTCAGTCTGATTGTCTTGCATCAGGCAACTCTACTACTCCTTATAGCAATATTTAGTTAATGAAGAATACATATTAACTATATAAAGCAATATAAGCACTGAGGAGTATAGATGAACACTTTGATTTACGTCTTTATGGCTATGGTCATCTGGTGGCTGATTCGCTCACCGGAAAAAGAAGAGAGATCAATCCGCTGGTTTGTTATTTCATTATTAACATTATTAGCATATATCGTGGCATATATCTGGAAACATCCATATCTATATGGACCATTATAAGGAGAGTAATAGTATGATTAATATCAATGAAAAAAACTTCTATAACATTATCGCCATTGCAACCCTTATATTAGGTTTTGGTGTTTTTGTAGCAACTTTCTACGAACAGTTATGGCTCGGAGATATGCCGTGTGCCAGTTGTCTCATTACTCGTCAGTTGATCTTGCTAGTTATGATGGCGGCTTGCTTTGTTCTAAGATATGGGCCACGTTCACAATTTGTTGGATTTATTCTCATTATTGCTGCGATAGATATTTATATGAGCATGCGTCACTCAACCTTCCATTGGTTTGTATTTGAAGGTACAGAAGGTCGTTTTATGGGGGTGCATATGTACCTTTGGGGTTACTTCTTGCAAACAGGCGTAGTTGCAATGATTGGTCTTCTTATGAGTGTGATGCCAAAGGTATTTGATTTCTGCAAAACAATACCCGCTAATGGTCGAGTGCTAAATAAGCTACAAAAATTCACTTTCTGGGTGGTATTATTTTTGATAGTAGGTAATTTGGTACTCTCATTTGCTTTAGTTGGTCCACCGCCTCTAAAAGCACCTTATCCGCCAGTATATTGGTCATGGATTGAGAATGGCTGGAACTGGTAGTTCAATATAATTATTAAAGCCTCAGTTCACATCATCTTGAGGCTTTAGTGTTCTTTGTCATATAAAGAACACTCCTTAACGTTCCATCATTGCTTGCGTTGCGAACTTATCAAACATTCCCCAATGAAATTAATACCTACAAATATGGTTAAAAAATAACAACTTTCCATTGCAAGATAATAAATACTGGATATACTCACAGTTAACTGTATAAAAAAACAGGTGACTTATGAAGCCGTTAACTCCTCGCCAACAACAAGTATTTGAATTAATTAAAGATAAAATTGATGTGACCGGAATGCCACCGACTCGAGCTGAAATAGCGAAGGAGTTAGGTTTTCGATCCGCAAATGCAGCGGAAGAACACTTGAAAGCACTCGCTAAAAAACAAGCGATTGAAATAATTCCAGGTGCTTCCAGAGGCATTCGTATACTGCTTAAAGACGAAGCTGCAAATGAAGATGCAGGTCTTCCGTTAATTGGTCAAGTCGCTGCTGGTTCGCCAATATTGGCACAAGAACATGTTGAAGCACATTATCAAGTTGATCCTAATATGTTTCGTCCACAAGCAGACTTTCTGCTGCGCGTCAGTGGTGAGAGTATGAAAGATATTGGTATTATGGATGGTGATCTTTTAGCTGTGCACAAAACGCAGGATGTCCATGATGGACAAGTTGTTGTTGCTCGGGTAGATGATGATGTCACTGTAAAGCGTCTAGAAAGAAAAGGGGCTACCGTGTTACTTCATGCTGAGAATGAGGAGTTTTCTTCGATTAAAGTTGATCTAACCTCTCAACATCTTGCAATAGAAGGTATTGCTGTTGGAATTATCCGTAATACAGATTGGATGTAACTAACCCACAAGCTTGCAATTCTAAATAATAATCATTATCATCTTGTTTATTTGTTAAATGAAGATGATAATGAATCATATCGCGAAGAAACCTTCATCTTCGAAGGTTGCTACAGAAAATTATTATCGGGTTCCCACCAACTTGCTTCAACCAATGTGGTTAAGAAGTCGCGAAAGTTTAGTTGATGACGGTCTAGTTTATGACCCCATTGCAGCTATGGCTTGTCGTCAATGTCAGTTGTCGTCAGAATGCCTAGCTGGAGACGTAGATCAAAAACAGCTACTTCATGCCACACTAACTAAGCTCTGTGATACTAGAGTTAGTGCATTTTTGGAAAGCCATCCTAATGCATGGGTACTCAACGTAGGGGCTGGATTGGATACGCGGTTCTACCGATTGGATAACGGTTTGTGTCATTGGATTGAGCTCGATACTAATGAGAACCTAGTTTGGCGACAAAGATTATTTCATAAAAATGAGCGCTATCAACTTTTTTGTGGCTCGGTAAAGAATACCAAATGGCTTGATTCTTTGCCTATTCCAGATAATGCACCCGTACTGATCGTTTGTGATCAGGCTCTGCTCAATTGTACAACCAAAGAGATTGCGACATTTGTTCAAGCAATTAGTCGATACTTTGTTAGTGCACAGGCTTGTTTTGTTATTGCGGGTGATAGGTCATCTTCAAAGCTTGGTTCGAAATTGGGGTGTGTAGAATATCGACATGGATTTCAGGATCCAAGTCGCCATTTTTTAAATTGGCTTCCCTGGATTCAGTGGATAAAAAGTTACACACCTTTGGATGAAAATTGCGGTCGATGGAAGTTTTGGCAAAAAATGGTGGCTAAGTTACCACGACTAAAAAATCGTTACACTCCATCATTAATAGAACTGCGTTGGTAATATGGCTTGTTTGTTGGTATTAAAAACCATTTAAAAAAGAGAAGCGTTAACTTCTCTTTCTGGCGAACCTAAAATAGACGATTTAGGCCATTTAAAGCAGCTACGCGATAAGCTTCTGCCATGGTAGGGTAGTTAAAAGTCGTATTAACAAAATACTCAATGGTATTGGCTTCTCCTTTTTGCTCCATTATTGCCTGACCAATATGAATAATCTCTGCCGCTCGTTCTCCAAAACAGTGAATACCTAAGATTTCTTTTGTTTCTCTATGGAATAGGATTTTTAGGCTACCGATGTCTTTTCCTGCGATTTGAGCTCTAGCAAGATGTTTAAACGAAGCGCGTCCCACCTCATAGGGAACTTTAGCCGCAGTAAGTTCTTGCTCGGTTTTACCAACGGAGCTAATTTCTGGAATGGTATAGATTCCTGTCGGAATATCCTCAATAAGATGGTTGTCTGCCTTGCCTTTAGTGATTATTTGAGCAACAAAACGACCTTGATCGTAAGCTGCACTGGCTAAACTTGGGTAACCAATAACGTCACCAACCGCATAGATGTGTTCTTTATCAGTCTGGTATTTTTTATTTACACTCAGAGAGCCACGGGAGTCAGGTGTCAAAGCGACTGCCTCTAAATTGAGCTTATCAGTGTTACCGGTTCGGCCATTAGCATAAAGCAAACAGTCTGCGCGCATCTTTTTTCCTGACTGAAGATGAATAATGACGCCATCTTCTGTTGCTTCAATTTTCTCATACGTTTCATCGTTGCGAATAATGATGCCACTATTCCAGAAGTGGTAGGAGAGTGCGTCGGATATTTCATTATCTAGAAATGAGAGCAATCGATCTCGGGTATTAATCAGATCCGTTTTTACATCTAACCCACGAAAGATCGAAGCATATTCGCAACCAATAACGCCAGCACCGTAAATGATGATATGCCGTGGATCGTGCTCTAATGACAAGATAGAGTCGCTATCGTAAACTCGTTCATGGTTAAAATCGACGTCACTTGGTCTATAAGGGCGTGAACCTGTTGCAATAACAAACTTATCGGCAGTGTATTGGTCAAAACTGCCATCAGGCTGTTTAACAGAAATACTATTATCATCAATGAAATGTGCTTCACCAAAAAGTAGGGTACATTGGTTTCTGTCGTAAAACCCTTGGCGTAAGCGGGTCTGTTTATCTATGACGTTCTTGGCGTGTTTCAGAATATTGGAAAAGGTAGAATGTAGGCTAGAATCATTGTGAGAAAAGAGAGGATTTCCATTAAACTCGATAATTCGGCTGACGGCATGGCGTAATGCTTTTGATGGGATAGTTCCCCAGTGAGTACAACCACCGCCAACGCTTGGTTCTTTTTCTATAATCGCAACGTTTAATCCTGCTTTGGTTAACCCCATTGCAGCCCCTTCCCCCCCTGGACCACTTCCAATTACAATTACATCAAAATGAGCTGATTGGGCCATTATTTTTTATCTTCCATGTTTTTTAACATTGCTGTATCGAGATTTTAACCTAATCATTCTTTAGGTAAATGGGGAGCATACTATAGAGTGGTAGTGATCACGGAGTTGGTCAAATCAAATGGTTACCTGATATAGTTTAACCTGTGAATTTTTATCAATAGCAATTTCGCGTTATAGTACAGAAATACCGTTGGCTAAATGAGTTATAGGAAGTTATGGGAATAAGAGCGCAACAAAAAGAAAAAACACGTCGCTCATTGATCGATGCTGCATTTAGTCAGCTAAGCGCCAACCGAAGTTTTTCGAACTTGAGTCTTCGCGAAGTTGCCAGAGAGGCAGGCATTGCGCCTACGTCTTTTTACCGTCATTTTAAAGATATGGATGAACTGGGTTTAACTATGGTAGATGAAGGAGGTTTGCTTCTTCGTCAACTTATGCGACAAGCTCGACAGAGAATTGTTAAAGAAGGGAGTGTAATAAGGACATCGGTGGAAACCTTTATGGAATTTATCGATAGTAGTCCAAATGTATTCCGTCTGTTACTTAGGGAGCGCTCAGGAACTTCATTTGATTTTCGTGCTGCGGTAGCCAGAGAAATGCAACATTTTGTCGCTGAAATGACAGAATATTTGATCAGCTCTGGCATGAGTAAAGAAGAAGCAAGCATACAAGCAGAAGCTTCGGTTACTCTTGTATTTAGCTCAGGTGCGGAAGCGCTGGATTTAAGTAAGCAAGAGAGAGAAGAACTAACAGAACGGCTGGTGATGCAATTGCGCATGATAGCTAAAGGTGCTTATTGGTACCGAAAAGAACGTGAACGACAAAAAAATAGGATATAACTATGTCGAATGACTCAACAACCATGACTCATAATTCTGAGAGAAAAACACTCTTGCTAGCGGTAATTGCAGGTATGTGCGGTAATGCATTGCTCTCTTCCGTGACTTTAAATGAAATTTCATTTTCAATATTCCCGCTTATCGCATTGGTGCTTGCTGTACAGATGTTGTACCAAAATTATCTGGCAAATCCAGTAGCCGAAGATATTCCAATGCTAGGCTTAGCTTGCTTTTTCGTTGGGGCGTTTGGACACTCCGCTTTTATAAAAGCAAAATACCCAGAAGTGGGTTCAAACTTCTTCGCTATCGTTGTTACCTTGATATTGCTTGCATGGGTAGGAAAAAGAATGGGCTACTTAGCAAAAAAAGAACAGTAAAATACTGTTGGGATAAAAAACGAGCTCATAGGCTCGTTTTTTATTGGAAAAATTTAAGCTTTTCTTTCTAATAACACACCTGCTTCGGTGTGGTGGGTATAGGGAAATTGATCAAACAAAGCAAATCGAGATACATTATGCGTTTCACATAAAATAGCTAGATTATCTATTAGCGTTTCTGGGTTACACGAAATATAAAGGATATTGTCATAACCTTGAACCATCTTGCAGGTCTCAATATCCATACCTGAACGAGGTGGGTCAACAAAAATAGTATTACAGTGGTAGCTACTAAGATCGATATTTTGTTGTTTTAGGCGTCTGAATTCACGCTTTCCTTCCATCGCTTCAGTAAACTCTTCCGCAGACATCCGGATAATTTGGACATTATTTATCTTATTCGCAGCGATGTTATACTGTGCAGATTCAACAGAAGGCTTGGCTAATTCCGTAGCTAATACTCTTTCGAAGTTTTGAGCCAAAGCTAATGAGAAGTTGCCATTACCACAATAGAGCTCGAGAAGATCGCCCTGGCTATCTTGTGTGCAGTCGACCGCCCACTCCAGCATTTTTTGTGCGACTTCGCCATTTGGCTGGGTAAAACTATTTTCAACTTGTTGATAAATAAATTGCTTATCATGGACGTTTAGTCTTTCCATGACATAGTCTTGGTCGAGGACGACTTTCATTTTACGTGCCCGGCCAATGATGTTTAGATTAAATCCTTCGTTATTGAGTCTCTGCTTGAGCTCTTTGGCTTCACTAATCCATTCGTCGTTTAATTGTCGATGATAGAGAAGCGATACCAACATTTCACCGCTCAATGTGGATAGAAAATCAACTTGAAATAGTTTACGACGAAGTTCGTCGTTATCTTTCATCGACTCTATTAACAATGGCATCAAATCATTAATTAGACGGCTTGCTGCTGGAAACTGATCAACACGATATTTTTCACGAGTCTCTTGATTGAACATAATGTAATAAAGTTCATTTCCTTCATGCCACACACGAAATTCGGCGCGCATCCGATAATTTTGAACTGGAGACTCGAAAATCTCTATTTCAGGAACATCATACGGCGCAAACATTTGAGTTAAACGAGTCGTTTTTTCTGTCAATTGTTCGCGATAGCGTTGTGGGTTCATTTCAAGCGTTGCCATAGAGTTGCCTTTTACATTCAAACAAGGAGCGCAGATTTTATTCAATCTTTGCCACTTGTCCAGTACTGATATGAAAATGTCTCATGGTTAATTATTAATTTTAACACTAGACACTGAATGTATTGATACTTATTATCGTTTCTGCTGGTGGTGGGTCATCTGTTGAGGAGCCACTTTAAGGGAATCTGGTGAAAATCCAGAACTGACGCGCAGCGGTAATAGAGAACGAGCATTATGGGGAAACCCGCACACTGCTATTTAGTGGGAAGTGATATGTAAGGTGATGAAGTCTATAAGTCTGAATCATGCTCTAAAGTCCGAATACCTGCCAGTAAGTTAGTGACGAAATCACTTACTAGGACTTACGCGATTTAGGAAAAAATCATGAATAAAACCCTTATAGCGACCGCTGTGGTATCGCTACTTAATGTTACCTCCAACGTTCACGCACAATCATCTTCAGATACAGAAACGATGATTGTTACAGCAAACCGCTTTGAGCAACCAATACAAAATACCATTGCTCCTGTTGAAATTATCACCAAAGAAGATATAGACCTTATTCAGGCGAAGTCACTTACAGAAGTGTTACGTCGCATGCCGGGCATACAAATTTCAAGTAGTGGCGGCTATGGACAAAGTCAAAGTGTGTATGTCAGAGGTTCGGAATCGAACCACGTATTGGTACTGGTTAACGGTGTTCGTATAGGAAGTGCAACACTTGGGAGTGCGAATTTCGCGGCGATTCCATTAACTGGGGTTGAACGGATAGAGTATATACGTGGCTCCAGAGCTGCAGTGTATGGTTCTGATGCGGTGGGTGGTGTCATCAATATCATTACCCAGTATAGAAAAGGTGAATCTGCGAGAGAGATATCTCTAGGTGCTGGTTCTGATCAGTATAAAACGGCTAAATTGTCAGCCGCAGGGGAAATTAATGAAAACCTTTGGGGCAAATTCGCTGTCAATCTTGAGGAGTCAGATGGATACTCAGCAAGTAATGTATCCGGTCAGGAAGATGATGATGGCTTTAAGTCAACAGACATTGTTGCGGAGTTGGGTGGATTTGTCAGCTCTGACTGGCGCTTGAAAGCAAACGTACTTCATCATGATGGTAAGGTTGAATATGACAATCCGGAATCGTCTAATAAAAAAGTAGAGGTTTCCAATTACTCCATTGGCGCAGAATATTTAGGCAGTCTGTTATATTCCAACCTGACTGCTGCATTTAATACAGATAAATCGGAAATTATGGATACGGGCAGTGATAGCCTTTATCAAACGGACAGAACAGTACTGAACTGGCAGAACACTTATCAATATAGTGAAGAGTTGTCGCTTGGTGGTGGTGTCGATTGGTACCGAAATGACATTGCCAAGTCCACAGGAACGTTTGAGAAAACGAAACAGGATAACTTAGCGTATTACTTGATGGGCCTTTATAGTAAAGATTCTCTATCTGCAGAAGCCAACGTAAGAACCGATGATAATCAAGAGTATGGAACAAATAATACCTGGCAACTTGGACTAGGCTGGAAGCCAACATCAAGGGTTAAGCTCACAGGTAGTGCAGGTACTGCTTTTAAAGCACCTACATTTAATGATCTATATTTTCCCGTACAGTGTTTTCCTCCCTATGGGTGTTTTGGCGGGAATGAAAACCTGAAACCTGAAACCTCTCAAAGTATTGAATTTGGGTTAGAGGGAACATGGGAAGAGTTCGACGTGCGCATTGCAGTATTTAAACAAGATATTGATAACTTGATCGTATGGGGTAACACGCCAGAAAATGTCTCTGAAGCGGAAATCAAAGGCGTTGAGTTTACGGCCAATTTTGCTTCGGGTGCATTTGATCATAACGTAACTCTTGAGTATCTGGATCCTAAAAATGAATTAACAGGGAAGCAGTTACGCCGTAGATCGAAACATGTTGCTAAGTGGAATATCAGCTACTACTCAGATAACTGGCAAGGTGATTTAGGTTATCTATATCAGGGTAAACGTTTTGAAGATGCGGATAATACCACTGAACTGGAAGCGTATTCTCTGGTCGATATGGCGGTGAGTTACTTTATCACTGACGCTTTAACGCTAAAAGGTCGTATAGCCAATCTATTTGATGAAGACTATGTGTTATCTGAAGACTTTAATACCCAAGAAAGAAGCTATTATGTAACAGCTTCCTATCAGTTCTAATTGGAACTAGTAATAAGACACCGCCTTCGGGCGGTTTTTTGTTTTTATCTCTCTCTTGTTATGTCAAATCTAAAGAGTATGATCTGCGCATCTTTCTCTTAGGAATAATAGTAGTGTCACTAATTAGCAATAAGCAGCCATCTATATTAATCTTTGATTCCGGGGTTGGAGGCTTATCTGTATATAAAGAGATCAAACTGTTGTTACCTGGACTCAATTACATCTATCTATTCGACAATGAAGCTTATCCGTATGGTGAGCTCCCTCAGATGACATTATTAACCAGAGTCGAAAAGCTGATTCAGCATATGTTGAAACAACATCCCATCGATTTGGTTGTCATTGCTTGTAATACTGCGAGTACGATAGTGTTGCCAAGCTTACGTAAAAAATTATCTATTCCTGTTGTTGGTGTTGTGCCTGCGATCAAACCGGCATCTGTGATAGCTAACAAAGCGGTGGGATTAATCGCAACACCTGCAACAATAAAAAGAGAATACACCTTAAATCTGATCAAAGAGTTTGCTATTGATAAACCGGTTGAGCTTTTAGGCTCTACGGAGTTAGTTGATATGGCGGAAGATAAGTTGAGAGGGGGCAAGGTTAATATCAACAGACTTGAAAAAGTACTGTCACCGCTTATAGGCAAGATAGATGTTGCAGTACTAGGTTGTACTCACTTTCCGATTATTAAAGAAGAAATATCATTGGTGTTAGGGCGTGAAGTTATCTTGGTTGATTCTGGGGAAGCAATAGCTAAAAGAGTCAGTTCATTAATAAATTGTAATGAACATGGAGGTGAGGGCGTTGATCTAATTTACTCTAGTGCAACTCCTTATCAGGAAGCTGCACTAAATAATGCCTTAGTTCATCTGGGGTTTGAAGTTATTGAGACGCTTCCGAATCTGGATGTTTAGGATCATTTGCAATTCGAATTTTTAAAGTTCGTTGCATGTAGTCTTTATCATTTAGCGCGGAAATAGTTTTTTCTGCATCATTGCTCGCCATAACAACAAAACCAAAACCACGCCTTTTACCCGTTCGCTTATCTTTCATCAAACGTACAGCAAAAACCTCGCCATGTTCAGAAAATAATTGGCGTACGTTTGCCTCATTTGCCTTATAAGGTAGATTTCCAACGTATAACGTTTTTGTGGAGGGTTTATCTTTAACTGTTTGAGAAGAAGTAGAGTAAGAAAGCTTTAGAACAACAGCAGAGGTTATAATACCAATGATAAATGAGATTGCTGGTGAAACGACTATTTGAGAAAAGATAGTAGCGCCAAGTACAGCAAGTGCGATTATTAAGAAGATAAATTTTTTAGAGTTCATATACGAATACAACATCTAGTGAGTTAATAGGAATAAAGCCATTTAATTTAAATTAAATGGTATTTGAATCTTACGTTTAACGCTGTTTAATTTCCAACCTATTGATGTGATGTCCATCAAATGTTGATATTTTATCCAAAAAATATCCTATTGATTGTTTTTACAGCACTTAGAAAATAAATTGGAAAAAGAACTTGCCAGCAATCTATTCCTGTCTATAATGCGCCACACCAACACGGAACGAGGCGATAGTCACACTACGTTGATTGGTTGAGAGGAAAGATTTTAAAAAGAACTTGACTCAATAAAATGGAAGCGTAGAATACGCATCCCTAACTGATTCAGGGTTGATAACAACCGAAACAGTTAAACGCTCTTTAATAATTTAAACCTATCAATCTGTGTGGGCACTCGTTGATGAAAATCAAAAAA
>ASRM01000135.1_pt1 | contig 13545 bp, 10 predicted proteins | sample 693238 | NCBI WGS metagenome assembly ASRM01 (sample SAMN02169242, study PRJNA158439) | bioreactor metagenome | isolation source: day 74 sample from continuous culture bioreactor inoculated with sediment... | place: Germany: Bremen
AAGGTTTCACGGTTATATCGTTTTCCTTTACATACATCACAAGGGACATAAACATCGGGCAAGAAATGCATTTCGACTTTAATGACACCGTCTCCCTGACAAGCCTCGCAGCGTCCACCACGAACATTAAAACTGAACCTGCCTGGCTTATAACCTCTAGAGCGAGACTCTTGTGTACCGGAAAAAAGTTCACGAATAGGTGTGAAGATTCCAGTGTAGGTTGCTGGGTTTGAGCGAGGAGTCCTACCGATGGGGCTTTGATCAATATCGATGACCTTATCAAAATGCTCTAGTCCTTTGATTTTTTTATAAGGTGAAGGATCAGCAGTCGTTGCGCCATTAAGTTGGGTGTGGGCTATTTTAAAAAAGGTGTCATTAATTAGTGTTGACTTCCCGGAGCCTGAAACGCCTGTAACACAAGTGAATAGACCAACGGGAAGCGACATTGTGACTTCTTTGAGGTTATTTCCTGTCGCACCAACAAGTTCTACTGTTTTCTTGGGATCTCTTGGTACTCGCTTTTGAGGAATTGCAATGGATTTTGCTCCACTCAAATACTGGCCTGTGAGTGACTCTTTAGTGTCGAGAATATCCTGCATAGTCCCTTCTGCAACGATAGAACCACCATGAACACCTGCTCCAGGACCTATATCTATAACATGATCGGCAATTCTTATTGCCTCCTCATCATGCTCTACAACCAGCACAGTATTACCAAGATCTCTTAGGTGTATCAGTGTCTTCAATAGCCTTTCATTATCTCTTTGGTGTAGGCCTATTGAAGGTTCATCCAGTACATACATAACACCGACTAAGCCAGCACCAATTTGGCTTGCAAGTCGAATACGCTGCGCTTCTCCACCAGAGAGCGTTTCAGCACTACGGGAAAGGTTTAGATAATTAAGACCAACATTGACCAGAAAGTGAAGTCGGTCATTCACTTCCTTCATTACTTTTTCAGCGATTTGAGCGCGTTGCCCTGTGAGTTTTAGGCTTCTGAAAAAGTCCATGGCTTCACTGATGCTCATTTCGACAATTTCGGGTAAGGTTGTCTCTTCAATAAATACATTTCTTGCTTCTATGCGAAGACGGCTACCATTACAGGTAGAACAGGATTTGGTTGAAATGTACTTGGCTAGGTCTTCTCTCACGGAGTTTGATTCGGTGTCTTTGTAGCGTCGCTCGAGTGTATTTAAAATGCCCTCAAATGGGTGGCGTTTTACACGAATATCACCTCGATCATTGATATATTTAAACTCTATCTCTGTCCGCCCAGAACCTTTTAAAATGATATCCTGAATTTTTTTAGACAGAGATTTATATGGCGCGAACAGATCAAAACCATAATGTTCAGCCAGAGAAGATAGCATCTGAAAATAATAATAGTTTTTTTGATCCCAGCCTTTAATCGCCCCTTGGGCAATGCTGATATTGTCATCGACAATAACTCGGTCAGGATCAAAATACTGCTGAACTCCAAGTCCATCACAGGTTGGGCAGGCTCCCGCCGGATTATTGAAGGAAAATAACCGGGGTTCTAATTCTTGCATACTGTAGCCACAATGGGAGCAGGCAAAGTTAGCAGAAAAAATAACATCGTTTTTGTCTTTGTCATCCATCCTGCATATAGCAGCTATGCCTCCTGAAAGCTCCAATGCGGTTTCAAAAGATTCTGCTAATCGCTGCTGAAGATCGGGCCGAACTTTGAAGCGATCTACAACGACTTCAATCGTGTGCTTTTTATGTAGTTCTAATGCTGGTGGATCAGATAAATCACAAGTTTCACCATCAATTCTTGCCCTTATAAAACCTTGGGCAGCCAGGTTTTCTAAAGTTTTTACGTGCTCGCCTTTTCGCTCTTTTACAATAGGAGCAAGAAGCATTAATTTAGCGCCTTCTTCTAGTTCAAGAACTTTATCTACCATTTGACTTATGGTTTGAGCGGCTAAAGGCACTTTGTGGTCCGGGCATCTGGGTTCACCTACGCGTGCGTATAATAAACGGAGATAATCATAAACCTCTGTAATGGTACCTACCGTTGAGCGAGGATTATGCGAGGTCGATTTTTGTTCAATAGAGATGGCAGGAGACAGTCCTTCAATATGATCAACATCTGGCTTTTCCATGAGAGACAAAAATTGGCGAGCATAGGCAGAAAGTGACTCTACGTAGCGGCGCTGACCTTCTGCATATAGTGTGTCAAAGGCCAATGAAGACTTCCCTGAACCAGATAGTCCAGTGATTACAGTCAGTTTGTCTCTAGGAATCGTTAAGTTAATATTTTTTAGATTGTGGGTACGAGCACCCCGGACTTCTATTTGATCCATCACTTCTGCTCACTTTACGGTTAATCTTGCAAGTATTGCATAGTAAAAATAATCCGCAACAAATACTGTATAAAAAAACAGTTAGTTTTTTTAAAGGAAATCTGAGTTTATCCGAGATATAAAAAAAGCTGTTAAAAAACAGCTTTCTTATTCATGTTTAGGCTGGCTTATTGCGATTTTTCAGTAGAATGCTGGTCCAGTTCGACTTTTTGTTGATCTTTTTTATACAGATTTTGATAACAGTAGTTTGTTGCTTGAATATAACCGTCAACACTTCCGCAATCAAAACGTTTACCTTTAAACTTATATGCGAGTACGCAACCGGATTGTGCTTGTTTTAGCAATGCATCGGTAATTTGAATCTCGCCGCCTTTACCAGGCTCTGTATTTTCGATTAGCTCAAATATATCGGGGGTTAGGATATAGCGGCCAATAATGGCTAAATTACTTGGCTCAGTTCCAGGCTCTGGTTTCTCAACCATATCATCAACACGGAAGATATCATCTTTTATCATTTCACCTGCGATAACGCCATACTTGTGAATATCTTCTTTTGGCACTTCTTGCACGGCAACGATAGAACAACGAAATTGTTTATACAACTTTGCCATTTGAGCAAGAACACCATCACCATCTTCGTTCACACACAGATCATCGGCTAGTACAACGGCAAACGGTTCTTCACCAACTAACTCTCGGCCAGTTAAAATGGCGTGCCCCAACCCTTTCATTTCTCTTTGACGAATATAAGTGAAGTGAGCAGAGTCCATGACGCGGCGAATATCGAAAAGCAGTTCTTCTTTGTTAGTACCGCTAATCTGATGTTCTAGTTCATAGTTTTTGTCAAAATGGTCAAAGAGCGAGTTTTTCCCCCGGCCAGTAACAATACACATACCATTCATGCCGGCTTCTATGGCTTCTTCAACGCCATACTCAATGAGTGGTTTGTTGACCACTGGCATCATTTCTTTAGGCATAGATTTAGTGGCTGGTAAAAAGCGAGTACCGTAGCCTGCTGCAGGAAAAAGGCACTTCTTGATCATAGTTAAACCCTTTAGTTATCTAAATTTTTATATGGCACTGACTTTACCACGCAATTGAGACAGAACAAAAAATTCAGTTTAGTTTTCCTAAAAAATATAAAGTAAATCAGATTAAGGAAGGTACTTGTGAGCCCATTCAATGGCGGCATCGCGACTGTGAATATCAAGTTTTCTGTATATTCGATACAGGTGGGTTTTAACGGTGTGTTCACTAACGAATAGGTCATCTGCTAATTGTGTATTGGATATTCCCTCTTTTAAATGGCTAAGAACCTCTCTTTCTCGGCTGGTTAGGTTTAGCTTAAAAGGAGGGCTAAAGCGCAATGTCATTGATTGGTAGGAGTGTAATAATTGCTCCAGAATATCCTGAGGCATACTGTAGCCTCCAGAGAGCAGTATATTAATGCCATCGAGAAAATGTTGTTTGGATATATCTGGATAAAAGTAACCTTTTAAGTGACATAAGTGCGCTAGCGCTGAGATGTGTGTCTGCTTTGGGGCGTTATATACTGCGACAACATTTTCTCTATTATGATTTGAAATGATGGTAAGAAGTTCACTTCTTTCAATAGCAGCCTTGTAATCAAGTAGGTACAAGTGAGGGGTATCCTTGGAAATAACATCATCGATTCGCTGCCAGGAAAACGGGATGATATTAAGGCTATAGGATCTAAGGTTGTAGATAGAGTGCGATAAATGCTCTTTTTCTAAGTCCGAGATGAATATCTTTTCTATGTTCGCCATCCTATATTCGCCTTGTTAACGCTTTCAATATGCTCAACATTACTGCCAATATTTATTCTACGTCATTGACTATCTCTGGTGTAATTGCAAATTTGCGTGCGATTTTGTTGTTGATTATATCTTGTTACGTGCTCTTTCAATAAATTGAGTTTTTGCTCGAAAAGAGAAAGTTTTTTACTGGATAAAAAGCCAAAAAATGATTGAATTATTGGCTAGATTAAACTTAGATCTAAGCAGGGTGATTGAGATTTGATACAAGAGATATTCATGCTATCCTTTATCCCCAAATTTTCAGATAGATTTTAAACGGAGCGGATCATGGCAAGCCGTGGAGTTAACAAAGTAATTTTAATGGGCAATCTCGGCGCTGATCCTGAGGTTCGCTACGCAGCAAATGGTAATGCGATTGCAAACATAACCATAGCAACATCGGAAACCTGGCGAGACAAAGCCAGCGGTGAGCAGAGGGAAAAAACGGAATGGCACCGTGTGGCGCTGTTTGGTAAGACGGCAGAAATTGCAGGTGAATACCTGCGTAAAGGCTCTCAGGTTTACGTTGAAGGTCAATTGCAAACTCGTAAGTGGCAAGATCAGTCTGGTCAGGATCGTTATACTACGGAAGTTGTTGTTCAGTGGCCTACTGGTCAAATGCAGCTGCTAGGTAGTCGAAATCAAGGTCAGGGTGCACCAGCTGGTGGTCAACAACAGCAACAACAAGGTGGCTGGGGACAACCACAACAGCCTGTTCAGCAACAAGCACATCAACCAGCTCAACAAGCACCTCAAAAACCGGCGCCGCAGCATGCTCCACAACAGCAAGCTCAGCCTCAATATAATGAGCCGCCAATGGACTTTGATGATGACATCCCGTTCTAAATTCACTATTTAGTGCGTTAAAAAGTCAGAAAAAAGCTACGTTTACGTAGCTTTTTTCATAATTGGGAGGCTTGCAAGTAATTTTCCCACGTTCTGCATTCACAAATTGGCTTAATCACATGATACTTAGTAAGTAAAACTCAGGACTGATTGCTTGGGTAAAAAAGGACTTTATAATTCATGCGATACACCCCTACGCTAAAGTTGAGTGCTCGACTGACTGCCTTTGTCACTATCATTGTGATAAGTGCGATGTTTATTCTATTTGTCGGCGGTACACTTTCATTCAGAAATATTGGTCATGAATATGTGAATCGATATTTAGATAGCATTGTAGCGGTTGTCGATGATGAGATGGAAAATGCTGAAACTGCCGCTGATATGCAGCGCTGGATGCCAAAACTTCTAAAGTCCAGCAGTGTCATTGAGATGGAGATTTCATCAACCGCTGGAACCATTTATCAATTTGTAAATACCTATCCTTTGATTGATGAAAGCCGCATCTATAAGAAAACTTATCGACTAAAGCAAAACAGTGACTACATCGTCAAATTTAAAGCCATTCCACTTTATCTCGAAGAGGGTTACACATTTGGTGCCCTTTCTTCTATTGCCTTAGCTATAGCTCTGGTTATTTTCTGTTTAGTTCAAGGGGTTCGCTGGCTTAAATTACAGTTGTATGGTTCGGAGCTGTTGGAAGAACGTGGCAGAATGATATTGGCAGGTCGAGTCGCTGAGTATGCGAAGGGAAACCCTAAAGAGTGGCCATATACTGCGAGTGAAGCTTTGGATGTGCTGGTAGAAGAGCTTCAATATTCGAGGCAGGAGCGAAGCCGGTTCGATACGTTTATACGTACTCACACATTTTTGGATCAACTCACTGGAGCGGCTAACCGAGTATTATTTGACAGTAAGCTAGAGTCTGCATTACAGGAAAGTGGTGCAACTGGTGGCGTCTTATTGCTTAGAGTTAACGATTGGGAGTCGCTTGAAGAGCAGAACGACAAATCGGTTTGTGATGGGTTAATTATCGAAATAGGAAGTGTTATTTCTAATATCGTGCAACGTTTTCCCGATGCTGTTCTTGCTCGATATTACACCTCTGATTTTGCAGTTCTTATTCCGCATCAAAATAGTAAAGATATTGCGATTCTGGCGACTCAATGTATCCGAAGACTTGAGAAAATATCTCCTCTCGAAGGCATGTCAGAAGACAATTGGTGTCACATTGGGATCACCATGTATTCAGAGGGCGAGCGCAGAGGGCACATCTTAAGTGAAGTCGATATTGCGTTGCGTAGTGCTCAACTACAAAATAACAACAATTGGAGCCGCTTCCAGAAAAAAGAAGTCATTAGTAACTCTCGTGGCAGTGTCAGGTGGCGAACTCTATTTGATAAATCGTTCAAATCAGACAATATTTTAATTTATGAGCAGTCATGTTATTTAGCTCATGAAGATTCAGACAGTACTAAACTGCTGCACAATGAGCTTTTTTCAAGAATTAATGATGATGGTGTCGGTGTATTAAAAGCGTCCCGCTTTGTTGCTGCGATTGAGCAGATTGGATATGAAGCAAAAATGGATAAAGTTGTTTTTGCTACAATTCTGAGTTTTGTAAAAGCGTCCAATTTTGGCGCATGCTATTCTATAAATCTACATGTCCTTCCTTTTCAAGAGAAAAGTCATGTGAGATGGTTGAGGGATGAACTGCTTCAGCTTCCATCAAATACTCGAAATCGACTCAGTTTTGACTTTGTGGAAGGGGCGATTGTGAAGCATTTGGACTTTATGCGGCCTGTTATCAGGATGATCTCAGGGTTAGGTTGTGACGTCATTATCGGACAAGCTGGACGAACCATCACCAGTACACATTACATTAAAGATTTGGGCATTGATTACTTGAAGTTGCATCGTAGCCTGATAAAAAAAATTGAACAGCGTCAAGAGAATCAACTCTTTATTCGAAGTTTGATTGGCGCATGTGAAGGAACCAAAACAAAAGTCATTGCTGTTGGAGTTGAAACGGGTAAAGAGTGGAATACTTTGCTTGATTTAGGGGTTCATGGTGGACAAGGACGAATGTTTCAAGCCGAAACACAGTTGATACCAAAGCCAGACACAGGGAAAGTCCGTGTTGGTAGAAGAAACCGTTGGCGAAAAAAATACTAAGGAACGAGTGATAACACGATGAATTTCTCTGTCATTCTCAATAAATTTCGAACGTCATCAGGAAGTCTCAGCAAGCTGTGTATTGTTATTCAGTCGGATGCGATTTACCTATCAAAGGGGGCTGATACTCCCGATCTGGAACCTTTGGTCTTTCCTATAGAAAATAATTGGGAAACGACACTGGGTGTGGCTTTATCTGCCGGAAATTATGCAGGTCATTCTGCAATTGTTTCATTCAGTTCTAATCTTTATCAAAGTTACCAAATAGATAAGCCTGAATTGCCTCAGGAAGAGTGGTCTAGTGCACTGCCATTCCTATTAAAAGATCTGATATCAGAGCGGGTAACCGATATTGTTGCAGATGCCTGTCAGCTTCCGGACGGGCGTAGGGTACAAGCCTATGTTCTAAGCAAAAAAGTCATTAATTCGTTAAGTGAAAAACTAGAAAACGCGAAGGTTCATCTTTCTAGAATCGTTCCGGAAGACGAAGTATGGGGACATGTTCAGGATGAGATAACCAATTTTATGTTGCTGCATCGTGGACTTAAAGGTGACTTTAAGTTAGGTGCATACGTTAATGGCGAAAATCGATTTCAACGAACCATCCGTGGTGTAGTGGCTCCTTTAACAGGTAATGCGTCTAGTGAGCTGCAATTAGATAGTATTGCGCTGGAGTTACAGCGTTCAATTGATTATCTCTCTTCTCAGTTACGAGATGCTTCTATCAACCACCTTCTAATCTGTTGCGATGAAGAGCAACAGGATGAACTTAATGTGGCCTTGTCTGAAAGGTTAAGTGTCAAAGTTCAGTCGGCTGTGTCGCAAGATACATTGCTTTGCGGGCAGGTACTTTGTCGTGCAGTGGCAAATATCCCACAGCAGGGTATTAATCTTTACCCTAAGCATTTAAAGCCCACAAGAGAGTTATTCTCATTGACTAATGTCGTGGCGTCTTGGCTTATTTTGTGTGTCGCTATGTTTGGTGCTTACGGATATTTAAGCTTTCAAACGGCTCAAGCAGATAGCGTTCTATTGCAGTTGAAGTCAGAAAATAAGGCGATTAATAAGGAGTTTAAACAGCTTCAGTTGTCGTTTGTAAAGCATAAAGCTAGTGCGGCAAAGCTTGCTGCCGCAGAGCGATTTGAACAGGATATTATTAAGAAAAAAGCCACATTAAAGGCTATAGAGCAATTTGATGACAAATTGAAACTTGGCTATTCGGGGGTAATGGGGTCGTTAGCGAAATTATCTGGTGATGACATTTCTGTCTCGTACATAGCGTTAAGTGATGGGAAATTGAATTTAAAAGGATTAGCAAGAACGCCTAATAGTGTGCCTCAGTGGGTCAAACAATTTAAGACAGAACTGGATTTAGTTGGCAGAACCTTCGAGAAATTAAACATAGGGCGTAATGAGAATGATATTGTTACTTTTGAGTTAACAACTCAGGTTAATGGTGATTCTGGCCGTATTTCTGAGAGGAAAAAATAATATGCAAAAATGGACTCAAATTAATGACAAGTTTATTGCACTTTCTCAGAGAGAAAAATGGCTGATTTTTTTAAGTGGGTTAATTGGTTTCTTCTTTATCTTGTTAACACTGTTGATTGACCCGGTAACCGCACTAAATAAAGCAAAGCAACAACAGATAAGGACTGAGTCAGGGCATAAGCAAAAATTGCAACAAGAGGTGCGGTCTTTGACCTTGAGATTAAAGTCAGACCCAGATGCAGAAGTGGAAGCAAAGCTTAAAAAATTATCCAAACAGAGCCAAAAGCTTTCGTTGAAGCTCTCTGAGTTTGTCGGAGATCTTATTTCTCCGCCTGAAATGGCCACTATGCTGGAAATGGTATTGGCAAGTAGTACAAAACTTAAACTAACCTCGCTCGAGTCGCTCTCTTCTGAACCGGTGTTGAGCGGGGAAAGTGACCATATTGGCTATTACATTCACCCTGTGCGAATTGAACTCACTGGGAAGTATTTCGATATTCAAGAATATTTGACCGAGCTTGAAGCAATGAAAATAAGCTATTACTGGCGCGAATTTCATTATCAGGTTGAAGAGTACCCGATGGCCAGACTAGTTTTAGTGGTATATACATTAGGTACAAGACAGGAGTTTATCGGTGGCTAATAGGTTTATTTTACTGTTAATCATGTTGGTAGGAAGTACAGGTTATACATTCGCTTCTCAAGATCCGACTGCACCACTAGGCTGGACTGAACAACCTAAACCTTCGTTGAAAAAAAAGGCAACCGTCAAGGTGCCACAATTGCAAAGTATTGTGTGCGCTAAAGATTCGGATTGTTATGCTATTTTGAATGATAAGGTGGTAACACAAGGTCAATTGGTTTCAGGGTATAAAGTAAAAATAATCACATCGGAAAAGGTAGTCGTAGCCAGCGGAAATAAGCAGTGGCAATTGACACTTTTTGCATTAGATATAAAAAAATAAGGTTTCGGAACTAATATGCGAAAAATTGTAGTGGCAGTGATTATAGCCTCGTTGGCTGGTTGCTCCATGGGACACAGAGACCCAGTGGAAGCCAAACAAGCCTTAAATGAAGCAGTGAATAACGCAAATAGCAGAAGCTTAGATATATTACCTGCATCGGTTCAGGCAGATCTTATGCCTGAATTAGATAATCAACCTGTAGCCCCAGCAGCCTCTTTAAAACGTTTTCGGGTTCAGGCTAATTCGGTAGAAGCAAAAACCTTCTTTACCAGTATTATTAAAGACACTGGGTATAGCGCCGTGATTCATCCAAGTGTTTCGGGTCGGGTGACGATGAACTTATCTGACGTTACTTTGGATGAAGTTCTTGATGTGGCCAAAGATATGTATGGCTACGATGTGGTGAAGAAAGGCAAAATTATTCAAGTGTATGCTGCTGGAATGAGAACTGAAACCATTGCGGTTGATTATCTGCAGTTCCAGAGAAACGGACGATCTCTCACTTCTATTACCACGAGTACGGTGACCACTGAGAGTAGTAATGACAGCTCAGATACAAGCAGTGATTCTAATTCATCCAGTGACAGCAACAATAACAGTAGTTCATCGAATAATACGGTGACTGGCGGAACTACTATAGAAACAGTGAGTGAAAGTGATTTTTGGAAACAGTTACAAGCTTCTATTAGCACGTTAATTGGAGATAAAAACGGTCGTAGTGTGGTGGTCAATCCGCAGGCTGGTGTCATTACCGTGAGAGCAAAACCGGATGAAATTCGTGAAGTAAAACAGTTCTTAGATATCTCTCAAGACCGCTTGAAACGTCAGGTGATTCTGGAAGCAAAAATTTTGGAAGTCACTTTAAGCGACGGTTATCAGCAAGGAATCAATTGGTCAAACCTCAGTTCATCTATAGGTGATGGTTCAATAAATATTGCCAGGACAGCGATATCTACGATTTTGCCGGGTCAGGATGCTATTGGCGATCTTTTAGGTGGGCAGACCAACGTTACTATTTCAGATGGTAATTTTGAGGCTGTATTAAGCTTTATGGGAACTCAGGGGGATCTTAATGTTCTTTCTAGCCCTAGAGTCACCGCTGCTAATAATCAAAAAGCGGTAATAAAGGTTGGTGTTGATGAGTATTTTGTTACCGGAATTGATATCAATTATGTTGAGGTGAATGGAGAGAACCAACAACAAATAGATTACGACTTAACGCCTTTCTTTTCTGGTATTTCATTAGACGTGACTCCTCAAATAGACGATGAGGGCAATGTATTGCTTCATGTGCATCCTGCTGTGATTGATGTTGAAGAAAAAACCTATGAGTTTATGAACAATGCACCTATGGCGCGCAGCTCTATTCGAGAGTCAGATTCAGTCATTCGAGCCAGAGACGGAGACGTTGTTGTTATTGGTGGCTTAATGAAGTCCCATACGGCAGACCGCGTTTCTAAAGTGCCTTTCTTAGGTGATATTCCAGGCTTGGGGCATTTATTTAGAAATACCAGTGAGTATACCTCTAAAACTGAACTGGTCATTTTACTTAAACCAACCGTTGTAGGTGTGAATACTTGGCAACAAGAGCTAGAACGCTCGCGGGATCTATTGCAGGAGTGGTTTCCTGAATCGGAGTGATCATGTATCAAACGTATTTTGGTTTTGAGAAAGCTCCATTTGGGCTAACACCTGATACCGATCTGTTTCATGCGCTACCATCGCATTACGAAGCGATCAAAACAGTGCTGTCTGCTGTAGCAATGGGAGAAGGCATTATCAAAATTACTGGTGAGGTAGGAACTGGTAAGACAATGGTGTGCCGAATGCTGATAAATCAATTGCCGGATAGTGTTGAACTTGTTTATATCCCTAACCCGGCTCTTACCGCAGACTCCCTTCGTAGGGCTGTGGCCCATGAGCTTGGCATTAATACCATTGATGATGAGACAAGAATCGTCGAACAAATACATGCAAGGCTGCTGGAGTTGTGTAGCAACGGCAAACAAGTTGTTGCGTTGATTGATGAAGCTCAGGCTTTGGCTGATGAAGCGTTAGAAGCGTTGCGTTTGTTTGGCAACTTAGAAACCGAACAGCGGAAACTGCTTCATATTATATTGCTTGGTCAGCCAGAACTGGATGAACGATTGGTCGCAGAGCATATGCGCCAGTTTAGGCAAAGAGTTACCTTTAATGCACAGCTTCGCCCGTTAACGATATCTGAAGGGTGTGCCTATATACAACATCGAATGGAATCAAGCGGAGTTGAAAATGAGGTATTTACTTTGGGGCAGAAGAAATCAATCTGGAAAGCGAGTCAGGGCATACCTAGGTTAATCAACCAGATTTGTCATAAGTCGCTGATTTTGACCTGTAGTGCTCAAATGAAACGTGTTCAGAACAAGCATATTTATGATGCAATTCAAGATACCTATGATGCACGAAAACCTAGGTACAAATCACCGTATCTATGGGGATGGAGATAATTATGAGTATTATTAATCGTGCGCTAACCGACATGGCAGATAAAGCCTCTTGTTCGCCAAGACAATTAGAAAAAGCACAGATAAAACCTGTCAGCAATACGAATAAACTTGCGTGGGCGGTGGGTGGTTTTAGTTTAAGTCTTTGTTTAGGCGGATGGGCGGTATCGCAACAACAATCTTCGGTAATAGGTGAAACTGCACAGTCTATATCCCAATCTGTTCAGTCTAGTGAACCAGTTTTAGCTCCGATACTAAAAGAATCACCGACCTCTAAGGTGACTATTTCTCGAGATATTAATCTCTACCAAGAGTCCGAACCTGTCAATGCACAAAACAATAAAAAATCGATTGGTGTGGCTCAATTAAACGTACCCGCAAAGCCAGTGAGCTTAAAATTAGCCGCAGTTAAAAAAACAGTAACTCAAAGTGAAAGCAGAGCTGCGATAACGAGTAATCAATCAGACAAAACGGAACCGTTAGCACAAGTTAAGGCGGCGAATGCGATTGATAGTGAAGGTTCAATAATGGTTGAGCAAGTTGAGTTGGCACCGAAACAACTGTCTGATAGCGCGATAGAAAGAGGGAAAAAAGCACTCGACAGCAATGATTTGCAAACCGCTATTCAAGAGTTTGAGATAGCTCTGAAGTACATCCCATCCGATCAAGTCACCCGAAAGCGGCTGGCTGCACTTTATTATGGAAAAAAAGAGAGTCGCAGTGCGATAGAGGTGCTTTCGCAAGGTATTCGTTTGGATGAGAAAAGTCAGGTATTAAGAATGGCATTATCTAAGTTATTGATAAAAGAAGGCCAGCCTGAAATGGCACTTAACCCTTTGCTTTATCTGCCAGACAATCCAGATAATGGTTATCTTGAACTGAGAGCCGCTTTAGCGCAGCAGTCGAAAAATAGTGAGATGGCGACAGAAACGTATCAGTTATTGGTTCAGCGTCACCCTGAAAATGCACGCTGGTGGCTGGGGTTAGCTATTGAACAAGAGAGAAGTTTGGAGTATCAACGAGCTAAATCTTCATATCTAGAAGCGATTCGTCGAGTCGGAATATCTAAGCAGTCACAAGCCTTTATCCGAGACAGGTTGAGTCTGTTGGAGAGTCTGGAAGGAGAAAAAAATGCAGATTAAACTGCGAAAACGCTTGGGTGATCTACTGGTTGAAGAGGGGATCGTTACCGACCAACAGGTAGAGCAAGCATTGAGTGCTCAAAAGCAGACTGGAAGAAAACTCGGAGATACATTAATTCAGCTGGGCTTTTTATCTGAAACACAAATGTTGGAATTTTTGTCCCAACAGCTATCACTACCACTGATTGATTTGAGCCGTGCAGACGTTGATATTGATGCTGTTCAACTGTTACCGGAAGTGCACGCCCGTAGAATGCGCGCATTAATTATTGGTAAGCATGGTGATACGTTACGAGTGGCAA
>ASRM01000136.1_pt1 | contig 13522 bp, 13 predicted proteins | sample 693238 | NCBI WGS metagenome assembly ASRM01 (sample SAMN02169242, study PRJNA158439) | bioreactor metagenome | isolation source: day 74 sample from continuous culture bioreactor inoculated with sediment... | place: Germany: Bremen
GGTTATAACGTTGCCGCCGTAACTGGTCGTGTTGAACAAAACGGTCCACTGCTTGAGCAACTTGGTGCCAGCACTATTATTGACCGTACTGTATTTGAAGAACCAGCACGCGCACTAGAAAAACAAATTTGGGCGGGTGCTGTCGACACCGTTGGAAGTAAAGTACTGGCTAAGGTACTGGCTCAAATGGATTACAATAGGACCGTTGCTGCGTGTGGATTAGCGGGCGGTTTTGATTTACCAACGACAGTAATGCCATTCATTCTGCGCAATGTCCGCCTACAAGGTGTTGATTCAGTTTCATGTCCTTTAGAGAAGCGCGTAGCCGCATGGGAAAAACTGTCCGAGTTATTGCCTGATAGCTATTTTGAGCAAGCGTGCACTGAAATAACGCTAGAAGAAGCGCCTAAATACGCAGAAGATATTACTAATGGCCAGGTAACAGGCCGAGTAGTGATTAAGCTATAATCACAAAACCAAATTATTCTTTATTTAGCGAACAAGGTTTGCATCCCCTTGTTCGCTTTTTCGTACTTATTACCTATGTACCACTATCCTTTAAGGCCAAGGTCCTCAACACGTTTCGCTATCAGTCGGCCACACTCTTCTTTCAGCAAGTTCCGCAACCATTCCTGAGCAGGTGAGTGCTCACATCTTGAGTGCCAGATCATCGAATAATCAAAAGGCGTAAATGCAAAAGGTAATGGTTTAATCAATAGGTCATAGCGGTCTGCAACGAGATACGCTAAATCAGCTGGGACAGTAATTATCAATGGGATCGAGTCTACAACAGCAAGAGCGGCCTCTAAATGGTACGCTCGAATTATGGTTTTTCTGGCTGGTTGCCCTTCTAATGCTGAATCAATTAATGCTTTCACTCCATCACTTATTGCGATCATTGCGTGAGGATATTCCAGATAATCTTCCAACGTCATTTCCCTGCCTGCCAAAGGGTGTTTTTTGGAGAGCATGCAGAACACCCCAACTTTACCTAATACATCATTCAGTAAAGGCTCAACAGAGGTTGTTGGACGACATATAGCTAAATCAGCTCCTTGCACGGTCAATTGATAGAGTAATTGATCGTGTTGCAGAGGCAAAAATTCAAGTGATACGTTCGGGGCTTCCTGGTAAATACGAGGCAATGCAAATGGCAAAATAGTCTGCATCGCATAATCGGTAGTCGCAATAGTAAAAGCTTGGGTACAACTTTTGGCATCGAACTCTTTTTCGGAAAGTAGCTGCCTTAACGACTCTAAAGGTTCCCCAAGAGATGCATCCACCTCTAAGGCTTTTTCTGTGGGGATCAATTGCTGTCCCTGACGGGTAAAAAGAGGGTCTTGAAGTAACTCTCGTAAACGGCCTAATACTCGGCTCATCGCTGACTGACTTAAATTTAACCTTGTAGCAGCCTTGCTTACGCTTCCTTCTTCAATCAATACTTTTAATGCCACCAACAGATTTAAATCTCTGCGGTATACTTCTTCCAACTCCACGGCTATCTCTTTATCTCTGTGCACTCCGTCTTATTATACTCTGATTCAGTATCTTGAAGTGAACAGAGATTACTGTTCTACAGGCAAAAAAAATCCCGCCTTTCAGCGGGGAAGCCCAAGAAAATTGGAATAGTGCTGGAACACGCCGTCGGCATGTTGCGCAGTTGTTAATTAAATGTAGCGATCTTTTTTACATTTGCCAAGCTTTTATTGAATTTTTTTTTCTCATCAGTAATATCAGCACTGTAATTTAGACAGAGACCACGTAATGACACTTAAGCCTGAACTAGCCAATAAGATACTTGAAGCGGAAGGATTACGCTGCCCAGAGCCCGTAATGATGGTCAGGAAGACAATTAGAAATATGCAAGATGGTGAAACTCTACTAATAAAAGCAGACGACCCGTCAACAACCAGAGACATACCTAGTTTTTGTCGCTTTATGGATCACCAGCTCATTGAAGCACATACCGACAACTTGCCTTACCAGTATTTGATAAAAAAAGGGCTGGAGTAATATCCGCCCCCTTCTTTAATCAAAAAAAATCTGAAGCGATAGCCCGCCCTATAAACCGGGCAACTATTACTCTTGCTTAACTTACTAAGAATACAGAACCCAGCCGTTCCTGCCGACCTACCCCAAACAAATACAAACCAAAGAAATGAGTATTAACGGCAAAAACTGCCATGAATCAAACAAAAGCAAATTTTTTTTGGGTCTGGAGAAGAAATAAGCAAGAATAGCTCTACTCCCAACAACAATATATCGCTATACTTTATTGTTATTTTTCATTCATTCAGACAGAAGATTCGCGCAAACCTACTATGCAAAAATACGATATCAAAACCTTTCAAGGTATGATCCTCGCGCTGCAGGATTATTGGGCACAACAGGGTTGTACTATTGTTCAGCCTTTAGATATGGAAGTGGGTGCGGGTACTTCTCACCCAATGACATGCTTACGCGCCATTGGACCAGAGCCACTTGCTACTGCTTATGTGCAGCCATCACGTCGCCCTACCGACGGTCGCTATGGTGAAAACCCTAACCGTCTGCAACATTATTATCAGTTTCAGGTCATGATCAAACCTTCACCAGACAACATTCAGGAGCTGTATCTTGGCTCTTTGGAAGTATTAGGTGTTGACCCTCTGGTGCACGATATCCGTTTCGTGGAAGACAACTGGGAAAACCCAACACTTGGTGCATGGGGCTTAGGCTGGGAAGTTTGGCTCAACGGCATGGAAGTAACTCAGTTTACTTATTTCCAGCAAGTGGGCGGTCTTGAGTGTAAACCTGTTACCGGTGAAATCACGTACGGTATCGAACGTTTAGCAATGTATATTCAGGGCGTAGATTCTGTTTATGATCTTGTATGGTCTGATGGTCCTTTAGGTAGAACCACCTACGGTGATATCTTCCATCAAAATGAAGTCGAGCAATCCACTTACAACTTCGAACATGCTGATGTAGATTTTCTATTTACCTTCTTTGACCAATGCGAAAAAGAGTGTAAAGAGTTGCTTGAACTAGAAGCACCATTACCACTACCAGCATACGAACGCATACTAAAAGCGGGTCACGCATTCAACCTTCTCGATGCACGTAAAGCTATCTCAGTAACTGAACGCCAGCGTTACATCCTACGTATTCGTGACTTAACAAAGTCGGTTGCGCAGGCATATTATGCATCCCGTGAAGCACTAGGCTTCCCTATGTGTAAATCAAAGGGTGAGGAGAAGTAGTCATGGCGAAGAACTTTTTAATTGAACTTGGTACCGAAGAATTACCACCAACACAACTTCGCACTCTAGCGGAAGCATTTGCTCACAATTTTGAAACCGAGTTAAAAGGGGCAGATTTAGCCCATCAAGGTATAAAATGGTACGCAGCACCTCGCCGTTTAGCTTTAAAAGTAACTGATCTTGCTGAAGGTCAGGCTGATAAAGTGGTAGAAAAACGAGGTCCTGCAATCTCTGTTGCTTTCGATGCTGAAGGCAATGCCACTAAAGCAGCCCAAGGCTGGGCTCGTGGTAATGGCATTACCGTTGATCAAGCTGAACGTCTAAAAACAGATAAAGGCGAGTGGCTTTTATTTAAGCAAGAAGTAAAAGGCAAGCCTGTTCAGGAACTCATTGTCGACCTTGCTGCGAAAGCACTGGCCAACCTACCTATCGCGAAACCGATGCGTTGGGGTGACAAAGATACTCAGTTTATCCGTCCAGTGAAAACACTAACCATTCTTCTGGGTGAAGACCTTATTGCTGGCGAAATTCTTGGCGTTGCTTCGGATCGCATCATTCGCGGTCACCGCTTTATGGGTGAGTCCGAGTTTACTATCGACAGTGCCGATCAATACCCGGCGCTCTTAGAAGAGCGCGGTAAAGTGATGGCTGATTATGATGCTCGTAAAGCAATCATTGTTGCCGACACTAAAAAAGCAGCTGCTGCTGTTGGTGGTATCGCCGATCTTGAAGATGACTTAGTCGAAGAAGTCACTTCACTGGTTGAATGGCCTGTGGTATTGACAGCTTCTTTCGAAGAAGAATTTTTGAATGTTCCTTCTGAAGCTTTGGTTTATACCATGAAAGGCGATCAGAAATACTTCCCTGTTTATTCCCATGAAAATGGCGATGAAAATAGAAAGTTACTGCCTAAATTTATCTTCGTTTCGAACATCGAGTCAAAAGAGCCTCGTCAGGTTATTGAAGGAAATGAAAAAGTTGTTCGTCCACGTCTTGCTGACGCTGAGTTCTTTTTCAATACTGACCGTAAGCGTCCGCTAATAGACCGTTTACCAGAATTAGACTCCGCAATCTTCCAGAAGCAACTGGGTACGATCAAAGACAAAACCGATCGTATTGCCGTTTTGGCTGGCTTCATTGCCAGAAAAATCGATGCCGATGTTGATAAAGCAACCCGGGCGGGCCTATTGGCTAAATGTGACTTAATGACCTCAATGGTCTTTGAGTTTACCGATACTCAAGGCGTTATGGGCATGCACTATGCTCGTCATGATGGTGAGTGTGAAGAAGTTGCAGTTGCGTTGAACGAACAATACATGCCTCGATTTGCTGGTGACAAACTACCAGGTTCAGGTGTTTCTTCAGCACTAGCTATGGCTGATAAGCTGGATACTCTGGTTGGTATATTTGGTATTGGCCAAGCACCAAAAGGTTCCGACCCATTTGCCCTTCGCCGTGCATCATTAGGTGTACTGCGTATCATCGTTGAAAACGGTTATAACCTTGATTTGGTTGAACTGCTCACCGAAGCAAAAGTCCTGTTTGCCGATAAGCTAACCAACAAAAACGTTGTCGATGACGTTATTGACTTCATGCTTGGTCGCTTCCGTGCGTGGTATCAGGATGAAGGTTTTAGTATTGATATCATTCAAGCAGTGCTTGCTCGTCGTCCGACTAAACCTGCTGACTTTGACCAAAGGGTGAAAGCTGTTTCACACTTCCGCGGTCTTGAAGCTGCCGAATCATTAGCTGCTGCGAACAAACGTGTTGGCAATATACTGGCGAAATTTGAAGGCGAACTCGCAGAAGAAATAGACTTAGCATTACTTCAGGAAGATGCTGAAAAAGCACTAGCTGAAGAAGTTGAAGTTATGACAGAGGCGCTAGAACCTGCATTTGCTACTGGCGATTACCAAAGCGCGCTAAGCAAACTTGCAGATCTACGTGAACCTGTAGATACGTTCTTTGACTCAGTAATGGTAATGGCAGAAGACGAGGCACTTAAAAAGAACCGCTTAACGCTTCTGAACAAGCTGCGTAACCTGTTCCTGCAAATAGCTGATATTTCACTTCTACAGAAGTAACAATAACCAGTAAGAACAAACACTAAGGGAGGCAATTGCTTCCCTTTTTTTTATCAGATGTTATGGTTAAGTCATCTGAATTATATCTCTGGGTTATCTTATGTTGGTTGTTCTTGTTGAAGATAATGAAATATTGAACCATCACCTTACTTCACAACTCAAAGAGCAAAAGCATACCGTTTATTCGGAAAAAACAGCGTCAGCTTGCCTACAAACGATTCAAAAACAACCCAATACCGACGTTATGATTATCGATCTCGGTTTACCCGACTTTGATGGCATTACATTAATAAAACAGATTCGGCGCAAAGAGATTAATATCCCTATCCTGATCCTGATCCTTACTGCACGCAGCGACTGGAAAGACAAAGTTGAAGGGCTAAATGCGGGTGCTGATGACTACTTAACTAAACCATTTCAGTTTGAAGAGTTAGAAGCTCGGCTAGACGCTTTAGTTCGTCGTTATCAAGGTTTTAGCAATCACGTTATTAAAGCGGGTGATCTCACCCTTGATACCAAGGCTAAAACCATCAGTGCCAATGGCGAGCTGTTAAACTTTACCGCATTTGAGTATCAAACACTCACTTATCTTATCCGCCATAGCCAACAGATAATCTCAAAAGAACAGTTGGTCGAATCTTTCTATGACCAAGGTGAAAGCGTACATCTAAACAATATTGAAGTTATTATCTCCCGGTTACGCAAAAAACTTGCTCATGCCAACTTCCCCGCGGTAATTTCTACCATTCGTGGTCAGGGTTACCGCTTTGAACTTGAAGCCAGATAAACCAGAATGATAAAAAACCTCGTTGCTACTAGCTTTCGTCGCCGCTTATTAACCCTGATCCTTGGAGTAATGGGTTGCATTATTCTACTCATGGGCAGTGTTATTTATTATCAGGCTAAACATCAGCTAATACATAACTACACCAATGATGCCTTCTCACACATCGCTTCTGTAGCAAATGAGATTCAACGTTCAAATGTTGTCGCCCCTTTTGAAAAATGGCCTGAAATTTACCCTCGTGACGCAAAAAACATTTCCGTTGTCATATGTGACAGCAACAACAATGAGTTATGGCGCTCCTTGAGTGAAACAATTTTCACTACTGATACAGCTGCGCCGAAGACCGGTAGTTTATGTGTTGATCTGCCTTTTCCTATCAATAGCATAAAGCTAGTTGAACAGGAAAGCAGTACCAGCTTTGTGGCCCATGTTTTACCTATGAAAGAAACATCCTATAACCCTCAGGGACGCATAATCCTGTTAAAAACAATGGAGCAAGCCACACAAAATTTAAACACGCTAAAGTTGCAAATCGGTGCTGCTGTATTAGTCATATTGCTGGTTAGTGCACTCTGTTTGTCTTATGTGTATCGTAAAGGATTTAAGTCATTCAATTTACTAGAAAAAGAACTGAAAGATATTAAACAAGGTGATAAAAATCAGTTGGAAAGCCAGTACCCAGAAGACTTAGCACCAATAAAACACTCTCTCAATAAACTTCTGCACCAAGTGAAAGATAACGAAGAACGTTACAAACGCAGCATGAATGATTTGGCTCACAGCTTAAAAACACGTATTGCGGTTATTCACGCTATCACTGAGCAAGAGCACTCTTCAACAACTGAAGAATTAAATATACAGCTAGCAGAAATGGATCAACTAATACAGGCACAACTTAAACGAGTCAAGTTTGGCGTAAAAGGTATTGCAGAGACTAAGACTCCATTTGAACCTGTACTTGATAGCCTGTTGGGCATGTTTAATAAAATTCATATTGATAGACATCTCCAAATCAATAAACAGATCGCACAACACCTTGTTGTGCCACTAAACAAAGATGATCTGATGGAGGTTCTAGGTAATATTCTAGAGAACAATTACCGTTATGCGGTAAACACAATTCAGATAACAGCTCACCAGATCGACAATAACTTATTGCTTGAGTTTTCCAATGATGGCCCAAACATTAATGAGAATATCCGACAAGAGCTTTTTCATCGAGGTGTCCGGGCTGATGAAAAAAATCCCGGAACAGGTTTAGGTTTAGCATTATGCGATGAAATAATTCACAGCTATAAAGGGACCATTTGGTTTGAAGAGCCTGAATCCCCATCCATGGGGGTAAGTTTAAAAATACTCATCCCCTACGATTAAGGAGCTGTCATACACTAGACACACTAGCTAACCTTGGCTTTCTAAACGAATATCAACACGACGATTCATTCGACGCCCTTGAGCAGTATCATTGCTGCTCACTGGCCGCTCTTCTCCATCGGAGTATGACGTCAGTTGTTGTTCATCCACATCATGAACCGCCAAATAATGACTAACGGCTTGAGAGCGCTTTAACCCCAGCGCATAATTATAAGCCGAGGCTCCTTTAGAATCCGAACTCCCAACGATGACCAAGTCGGTATCTCCCTGTTTAACCCTCTCTCTAACCTGATTCAATAAAAAACGGGACTGGTTATTCAGTTTTGATTTATCAAAATCAAACAACACTCTGGCCGTAAGTTGTTCACGCCATTCGCCCTGGAAATCCACTTCAGCGTAATTAAGCAGATATTGAGCACAATGAGAGGATACACCTGACTCTTTAAGCTGATTTTTCACTAGATCCATCACTTTCTGATGGTCACTGGTGGTATTTATCTGCATAAAAGGACCTTGGTGGTGCATCACTTTTGTTCCGTTACCCACGGTCACCATTTCTTCATATACTGTGCTGCCTTGATGGCAATAATAGTAGAGCGCTTCATTCACAGACGGATTCACTTCAGTGGCATACGCTTGCTTATAAAATGGTAGTACAAACAGCAGAGCTGCAAACTGGATTCTATTTTTCATCAATAAGTCACTTGTTTACTGTGCTAAATGACCTACTTCTTCGGTGATCAGCGATAAAATTTGATTGAGAATCTCGTCCTTATTCTCAGCTTTATACACATTATTTCGGCCAACACAGTTACGCAACCCTATGTTTTTATTCAGTTCATAATCAAAACCGATCACCGCCATGCTCACGTTCATTTGTTCGCCTTGCGGAGTTTTCATTCCCTGACTGACACCACCTACAACGGCAATCGAGTCTTGGGTGTTATCAGCTGTAACCTTACCACCATTAACCATATTTAAGATGTTGCTACACATACCTTTGTTGACTAACTTTGGCGTTTGTTCAGCATAATGATTCCAGTCCTCACCATCCGACAGAATAATAATTAACTGCTTAGGATTAGTGGCTAAGGTCGTTATTATTTGTCCTGACCGAATAATACCCTGCAAGGAAGCGGTACCACCCGAAGCTTTGAATCCCCTTACCTTACTCATAAAACTATTAAAGTCTTGGGTATAATAAAGATCGGTAAACACAGCATTATCATCCTCATTAGGGATGCGCTTTGCTTCTCCTTTAACGATAAATTGTTTCTCTATGGTCTTATCAAAATTCACCACATCATCTTTATCATATTCACCCATTCTTTTGATGACTCTCTGATCCCGAAACAACACTTTTCCGCTATTACCTATGTTCATGGTGCGGCGGTTATAACCTGTCATCGCCACACGGTGCGGTTGATTTGGATTCAGATTGTTATACCTTTCAAGCTCATCCGATACGTCTTGAATGATATCTTTTAAATCCTCTAGTTTTGATTTTTTGCCGCCACTCCAGCGATTATTCATTGAAGCGGAAAAATCGACAACAAAAGTAATATCAATGGACTGGCTCTGATAACGGCGAGCTTTTGAAGAACCTGTCACATCAAACGTTTGGCCAAAACCAACGATCTCATCGTTGCCCGGAAACCAAGATTGATGCCGGGTTTTTCCCACCACCCGGTATTCAAAGTATCGGGCATCCCCTTTTTCCATGCCCACCAGACACTCCGCCGATTCTTCACAGGCGATCTTGTCGACATCAACGGAGAGTAAACTATCCACGTCATATAGGTAATGGGATATATAATCTTGTGCTAACTGATGGTCAGCATTATCTCTAGCGGACACCGCAAGTACAGCCGCTTCTGCCGCTTCTTCAATTCGTGCTTTGGTTTGCAACGCCCTTGCTCCGTCACTACCCAACATAAAAATGCCAAACAAAACCGGAATCATCATGGCGAACAACATGGCAGCATGACCCGACTGTTTTCTTATTGAAGACGTCATGTTACCTCCCAATCACAACAGAATCTGACATTACATGAGTAAAGTCCTGCCCTAATAAATTGCCAATCCAGTTGTCAGTTTCATAACAAACCGTTACCCGATAGAGTGACATCTCACGCCCACGGTTACTGACCACGGTTAAGTTTTCCAGCTCACTAATAGACTTCTCAATATGACAATTCACTACGCCCCGTTTCTCACTAACAACTGGGTACGGCTGGCCAACTTGCTGAAAGCTCAACGCCTCCAGCAACAATCCATAATTATCTTGATTAAAGGCCGAAAATGTTCGCTGCAAAGAATGCTTAGCGATGACATCAATATCGTTAGTCTCTTCAGCTGTCAGCTGGTAATCCGCAGCGTATAACTCTGTACGCTCTTTAATTACATTCACCAATGAATATGACAGGCGATCCAACTTCCCTTTCAGGGATAACTTAATGATCACATCTCCACTAAACGCAATTAGCAAACTAAAGAAAACTCCAACGATAGCAAACTCAATACTGAAGGTTCCCCGTTGCTTAAACCTCAAATTGTGAACGTTCATATTCTTGTACCACTATCATTTCTCGACTCATTAGCCCTTGCAAACCAAGGAAATAACTAAAGATGGGGGTAAATGCATAATTAATTCGATAAATGGCAAGAGAAGCGTGCTCCTCATCACCACACTGTTTACTCATTTGATAATCCGTTATTTGGCACTGATCAGTAACGTTTTTCAGCTCATCAATATCTTTCACATAATGAATCGTAACTTGAAAGTTATCTCCATCAATCACGTTATTCCAAATGCTACCTTCTCGATGAAGCACGTCTTGCACCGTATCCATGTAACGATCGGAGCCTTTTTTTGCCGTACGTGATATTTCAGAGATAGCCAAATCATTGATGGCAGAAACATAAGACATATAGCTTATTTCTACCCAAGCCATACACATCAGCCAGAAAGCAAAAAAACCCACAGCAAATTCAATACTCGCAACTCCCCGCTGCCTAGCTCTCATTGCTCATACCATTATCGTACTGGCTTGTCAGTGAAAGCGTTCGGCTTTCTGCATCAAGGGAATGGTACTTTTGTAGTGAACGATAAATTTGCTCAACCTGATATTTGCTGTATTTTTCTTTTAATACCTGATAAACAAATTGGTACTGCCCTTCTTTGGCCATGCTTAACGTCAGGTTAGCCATCACTTGTTCATCTGCCTGACCATTTTTGTACAAAGGCAATAAACGTTTCATCGCTTGGTTATAGTGACCTTGAGCGATATCCAGCACCGCAAGGTTATTGTTTACGGTCACGCTATCGTAATAGTGCGCCCGTGAACGTTCAAAATAGCTACGAGCCAGATCAAACTGATAATTGTATCCATAATAAGTACCCAATTGGTTTTCTGCTTGTGCACTTTCTGGCTCTATGTCCAGCACCCGTTTTGCACTAGCGATGGCGGCTGGATACTGCCCCAACTCTGAAAATATTTGTGCCTGGATCAGTAAGCTGTTCACTGTTGGAACTGGTTGCTTCACGGCTGGTGCAATGAAAAGTAACGCAGACTCAGTATCACCTAAAGCCAAATAGCTTTTAGCCAATTTTTCACGCACCATATTTGATTCCTTATTTTTCAACTGCGACTTATACAGCGTTACTAATTGTGTGTGATTATTGGTTTTCTGATAAATGGTCTCTTTCGATTCGTCTTGTTGCCAATTCGCCTGTGTAGAGCTGCATGCTGCTAAAATCATTGGTAACGTGCAGATCAGTATTTTTTTAAACATGTAACATCATCCTCATCACCCCTGGTGCGGCAATAACAAATACAATTGGCATCAAGATGAAGACAATCAAAGGTATCGACATCTTAGCGGCTAACTTCCCTATCTGTTCTACCAACTCCAACATTTGAACTTCCCGCATATCAGAAGCCAGAGTGGTCAACATGGTATAAATCGATGAACCATGCTGCATACTTTGCGTCAACGTCATCACGAAACTTTGCATTTCAGACGACGGAATTTTTTGATAAAGCTCTTCCAGCGATCTTTCCATACCGACAATACGGGCGCGATGGTTAACCATATCAAGTAACTTCGCCATTTCTTTATCAAAGCCAAGCATTTCAATAGCTAAATATTTCATTGATGCTTCTATTGTCATGCCGGTGTGAACACAAATTGCCATCAAATCAATTAAGTAGGGCATTTGTCTCGTAATACGACGCTGCCGATTTTTCGCTCTAGTAGCCAATAACATGTCAGGTAATGCTATTACCATCATTGCCCACGTGCCTGCACAAGCAAGCCAGTAGTTATTTGACCAGTCCAAGGCTATAAACACACCGGCTATCATTAACTCACCAAAACCCAACACCAAATATTTTAACGGCATGTATAAATGGGCATAACGAGGGTTATCAATACCTGCATTCACAAAACGCTCGTGTATACCCCCCTCAGAATCAGATAGCAGCCCAGAAATCGGGCTAGTCACCCAATCAAATCTAGACGCTTTTGCCTGAGGTGTTAGCTTACTTTGTCTGGCAATCGAAGCTATTCTGGAATACTGACGCTGTTGTCTGAACAACCAATACACCATTAACAACACACCAATCACCACAGCGCCCCATGCCAAAGACTGAACCGCTTGAGGTGATCTGATCAAAACTAACCATGCATCCACTATTTAACCCTCTTCATCAATGCCCAAATAATCGCCATGCCCATACTTTCACTGATCAGCAAATAATAAAGAATGGGTCTGCCTTCTGGATGAAACATGACAAATTCAAAGTTCTCAGGGCTAAGAAATTGCAAAATAAATAGGAAAAAAAATGGTGTGGCACAAACTATCTTCGACGATATCCGAGCCTCTGACGTCATCGCATATTTTTTCTTTTCAACCGCTCGTGCTTCAAACATTTGCCGATTCAGGCGAGACATAACTTCTTTAAGCTGGCCACCACGTTGCATATTGGCACGTAAAGTAATCACGAAAAAATGAAATGCCGGATATGGAAAGCGACGACAGGATTTACGAAATACTTCATCAATGGGCTCTCCCACTTTTAAGCGCTCACCCATTATTTTGAACTCTTTACCTACTTCGCCATCCAGTTTATTTCCAACATATGTGATTCCACGTCCTACACTTTCCCCCGCACTCAATGAGCTCGTCAGCATATTCAAAGCATCTGGAAAAGTGTCTTCAAACTGTTTTCTTTCACGTTGTTGCAGCCATATGAAAGCCCAAGTCCATGATAAAACCACCAATACCGGCACCACACCGAACCAGGGTAATCGCAACATAAATTGGTTAATCATCGTCGCTAAGGCAAAGCTTAAAATGGTAATTGCTAACGTTTTAACTACTGCCATACTGCCTAACTGCCGTTGTAAGTTATCCCAACGCTGACGCATTTTTTGCTTGAAGTTTTTATCGGACAGACTGGCAAAATTGATCGCCTGTTGAGTAAAACTCAATTCATTGTGCGTACCCTTTTTCTGCTGGGTAAGATAGTCATCAACAGATTGCCGACGAGCAGGAATCAATGCGGCCATCAATAACCCAATGCCACCTGTAATGAGTAGTAACCAATACATGTTGTTATCCTGTTGACAGGTTAAATTAAGCCGCGAGCTCTATCGCTTCAATGGTTTGGCTTAGCTTTTGTTCCAAACCAAAAAAACGTGCTTTCTCAAATAATGCCGATCTGGCCATAACTCCAGACGTCACGTACCCACCACGGATTTGACCATCAGGGCCATGAGACAAAGCTTTAAAAGAAAACAGCTCTTCTAACACGACATTCTTGCCCTCAATACCCACAACTTCAGTTATATTCATGACTTTTCGTGAACCGTCATGTAATCGGCTAACCTGAATAACAAGATCCACGGCACTCACCATTGAACGACGAATGGCCTCTAACGGTAAACTATTGGTTGCCATCATCACCATCGCCTCGACACGAGCCAAAGCATCACGAGGGCTATTCGCATGCAGTGTCGACATTGAACCA
>ASRM01000137.1_pt1 | contig 13411 bp, 10 predicted proteins | sample 693238 | NCBI WGS metagenome assembly ASRM01 (sample SAMN02169242, study PRJNA158439) | bioreactor metagenome | isolation source: day 74 sample from continuous culture bioreactor inoculated with sediment... | place: Germany: Bremen
GGAAAAACTGGGTATTCTGGGTGTTGATATGGAAGCTGCGGGTATCTACGGCGTAGCCGCTGACCTTGGCGCTAAAGCACTTACTATTCTAACCGTTTCTGACCACATCATCCGTGGTGAAAAACTAAGTTCAGAAGATCGTCAAAAGTCGTTCAACGACATGATGAAAGTTTCTCTAGAAACAGCAATCAACTTATAGTTTTACTTCGCTGCTGGTAATCACTATCAGCAGCACAACTAAATTCCTGAGGGGGCGATCGTGTCAAACGGCAAATTGCCAGAGGATGCAAATGGTTTACAACTCAACTTTTGTAAAACATTGGCGTGTGATAACTTTGGACTGAGCGATGCTGAAAGATATGTTCTTCAGCACGTAAACCCTAAGCGTCCGACGATGGTTTGCCGAGAATGTGGTGCTTTCCCCCCCTTACTTAACAACCAAGAAGTCCTGAATGAACTACACAGACTACGTCGTGTTCATAGTGATGGTCTTCCTGCTTGTCGCAATGATGATTGTGATAATTTTGGACTTTCTGTCCATACCCATAAAAATCTCTACCATGCATTCGGTTATAGTGGCGATCGCCAACGATACCGTTGCAAAAAATGCCAATCCACATTTGTAGATAAATGGTCTGGAGCCAATAAAAAACTGGCGTTTCAGGAAAACCTATTGGGATTGCTTTTTATGAGCTTTTCGGTGAGAGAAGTGTGTCGAAAGCTAGAAATCAATCCGAAAACGTTTTATGACCATGTCGATCATATTGCAAGCCGCTGTCGACGTAAGTTAGCCATGTTTGATGCCCGGTGGGTAAACCACGAAGAGCATTATCATCTGGCGTCCTACTATATGCCGCTACAGTCTCGTAGTAAAAATGGTGTACTCTGGTTTGCCACCGGAGAAGCGGAATCAGGCTATATTCTATCTCAGCACATTAACTACTCAACGGATGAAGAACCCGTTGGATCTGTTGATCATGACCCATATAAAACACCCTCTCGATTTGTGTCTCGAAGTTATCTTTCTGAAGCCAATATTGATATTTCTGTTCAGTCTCGTGATTTGCGAGAACGAATTGATGAAAAGTATCAGGTGATCTTGGCCCGAGGCAATGTTGAAGACCCTATGGGTAATATGACCACGTTTAATTACCCATCAAAAGGCGCTTTAATTAGAGCCCCGTATACTTCCTATGCTCACTTTATGCATGTATTAGAGATGTGTAATCCTGATAAACAAGTTTCAATGTACCTCCCACAAGACCCGGTACTACGCTCTGCCGCATTAACCATTACACTGCCAAGAATCAAACGTCAAAATATTGACCTTATGTACGTAGAAGAAGACAGAAATTGGGATAACAACATTATCTCGGAAAAAGTGGATATCGTACATATGGGATGGTGGAAAGACCGCTGGGCTATTTCTGAACAGGAAAATGCCAGTAAAGGGATCTGCTATTTAGCTGGAGAGCTTCGTTCTCCCCAGCATTGGTTACAAAAGGCTAGCGTTAAAAACACACTATTTTATCAAGAGCGATTTCAACTGCTTTTTGATAGTTTCATCAATGAACCCCGCCGTAAACTTCGTCCTGGTGGAATTTTGCCTATGCTGGATATTTTCAGAGCTTGGCACAATTTATGCTACCAAAATAAAGAAGGGTATACTCCAGCTCAACGGCTTGGAATAACAGATCACCCGCTAACGTTAAAACAATTGCTTTCATAAACTGACTTTGCCTTGACTTTGTGAGTCGAAACCCAATTTTTATATCTTAGTAATTGATTTTTGCCGTATTATAGTTGGTATACTCGACCTGACTTGCTCAACTAATGAGTAAGTTATTCTTTATGTCTCACATAATGGACGAAACCTTGGATAAAGCTCACGCACTATTAGAAAACGAAATAGAGCAACTTGCTTCAAGATTTGAAGCAGAACCAGAGACCGTTTTAGCGCTAGCTAAACTTTGTTTGGGTAAAGCCGATCAAACACTCTATCCTGAGGGTGGCATTAAAGTATGTATTATTTTATCAAAATGCCATTGGCAACTGATGGATTTCACCCAAGGTTTAAAAGCGATTAAAGAGGCACTTATTCGCCTCAATCGACTTGATACCGACCTTTATCTACCAGAAATTCTACATGTCCACGCGCTTCATTTTTGGGGACAAGCAAAATATTATTCAGCTCAGCAGTATTGGATAAACGCGCTAGAGCAAGCCGCGTTAGTTGGCGAGACGGTCATTGAAATAGAGTGCCTAATCGGACTTGGTGATGTTTGGAGAGTAACTCAGCAGCATAAACTGGCCATGTCTACTCACTCTCTCGCTGTAAACTATGCTAATAGTGCCCGTATTGATTGGTTAGAAGGCAAAGCCCGTATTCTGCTTGCGCGCGATTATTACCTTCTTAATGATTATATTAAGATGTTCTCTGTACTCGATAGTGCTGAAGAAGTTCTTAAACATAATTACAACAAGCAGTGGAAAGCGGAAATATGGGACCTGAGAGGCTTAGCGCTACTCGGCCTAGAAAGAATTGATGATGCTGAAACTGCCACGCTCAATGCACTAGAGCTCGCTGAAAAAAACAACCTATCCTGGATAAAGACTCAGACCTATATTAATCGAGCTCGACTTGAACTAATACGTGAGAATCTAAATAACGCTGAGCAACTTCTCTCAAATGCAGAAATAGCGGCAAAAGAATTCAACGACAGAGATCTACTCTCTCAAATCTGTTTTCAACAGTCTGCCGTAGCCGAAAAGCAAGGTGATTACGAAAACGCTCTGGTTGCATTTAAGAAATATCGAGATCACTCCATCTCCATGCTAAAGGAACAAACCAGTCACTTGGGTATGGATAAAGCGAGAACATCTAAACGCCAGTTAGACCAAAGAGCTAGAAAACTAATTAACCGGATCCGCAGGCAAGTAGAATATCACCACGGCGATCGCGGCTATTCTAATTTAGTTTCCGAAACCTATTGGTGGGAACAACTTATCTTATTTAAGAGTGAACTCAAAGCATCCACCCACGCCGTTATTATTATTAAACATGACACCCCTGCTTATCTAGAAGTGTGCATAGAGCTTGCTCAGTGTTTGTGTAACACCAGAAACGATCTGATTTCACGCATCAGTGAAAATAGAGTGGGATTATTGGTTGCGGAAAAAGGAGAGAAAGCAGAGCTTCTGTTTCAGTTTATCTCCCAAACTCTGGATAACTACCCATGGGAAAGACGCGGTCTCGAATCCGCTAAACCACGAGTCAATTTACATGACATTTTGACCTTCCCATTTACGCTCGAACAACTCGAAGAACACGATCAAAAAGCGGATATAACTCATGGATAAACTTCTTAGTAAAGTATCAGATGCTGGCCTGGATCCTTCCTCTGTTACCGGAGAGGAAGCCATCATTTTTTGGGATCATATCCTGCAACATATTGCCAGTTCACAAAGAGAAAAGGCGTATTGTTATTTGATCAGTGCTGAATACCGGAATCAGCTAAACCAAACTAGCCATAGCATTGATGAATTAAAAAAAGCGCTTAACTTGTTAACGCTGCCAGATGATGTTGAAGAAATCATCACTATTCGTAATAGCTTAAGTACTCGCTTGGTTGAATCAGGTCTTTATGCAGAAGCATTACAAGAGTTTGTCGATCTCTCTTCACTCGCTGTTGAATACAGTTTAATAGACGAATATGCTCATGCCGTATTAGGTATGGGAAGCTTATGTGACGCCTATGGAGATCACAGCCGAGCCTTGCGTTACTATCAAAAAATTGATGGTATTGATCACGCTCTCACGAGCCGTTCATTAAGGCTACGTTATAAATTAAACATGGTCTCTTGCCTTATCTCGCTAAACCGCATCAGCAATGCGAAAGAGCTGCTCAAAGAGTGCGAGGAACTCAGTATTCTGGTCAGTGACAAGATTTTGTCCGGCCAAATCATTCTTTATCAGGCCCAACTTCAACGACGAAGCAAAAAATACTACCAAGCTTTGATTACACTGACGAAAACTTATTATCTGGTCAACAGTCAAAATGCGTATTGGCTGGCGAATATGTTACGTCTAGAACAAGCAAGAAACCTAACGGAAATTGGTAAGATTGACCTCGCTGGTATTATTTTAAAAAGTACAACTAAAAAGATTCGTTCTACCTCCTCACCATTGTTGTTGCAGCAGCTTTACGATTCTCTAAGTCGTGTCTTTATGGGGCAGGGGCAGTTCAAGCAAGCGCTGACTTTTGAAAAAATGGGTTATAGAGTGTCTACGGATCTGATTAAAAGTATCCCTATCAGTGATTTGGGCGCTTATCAGCTTCGTCGATTATCGCGCTTTGAACTGCAATTAAAACTGATCATGTCAGAACAAGAAAACAAAGAACTTAAAGAAACCACTGAGAGCCAGAAAGACACGGTTGCAAAGCTTCAACAAGACGTCTTTACCGATCCGCTTACGTCTTTGCATAATCGCCGATGGATGGAAGTGAAACTTAAAGATCTGCTTCTCCACAACACACCATTTGCCTTTTTGGTCATTGATATAGACCACTTTAAATCTATCAACGATGAGCTCAGCCATTTGGTTGGGGACAAAGCTATCATGAATGTTTCAAAAGAACTTAAATCACACTTTAAGTTTAAAGGTGCATCATGTGTCCGGTTCGGTGGTGAAGAGTTTTTAGTCATACTCGAAAATGCAAACCTAGAACGTGCCAATATGCATGCAGAACATTTTCGCGAGCATATATACCAATACCGCTGGAAAGAGATATTGGGAGAGCGTGGGCTAACCGTAAGTATTGGTATTACCATACACGGAGACGGAGAAAATACTCAACGTACATTCTATCGCGCAGACAAAGCGCTTTATAGAGCAAAAGCGAACGGTCGAAACCAGGTTTGTGCCGAAGAATAGAGCGTCAGAACATGCGCGCTCTAATCATAGAAAAAACAGAGAAATACCAAATAGAGCACCTAATGTACCAATAATGCTTTTCTTAGTTACCGGCTCTCCTCTACAGCCATAAATTATTAGAATGAAAAGCGGACTGGTTGCGATTAAGGTCTGTGCAACCGCTGGATTAGCGTGCTTTAGGGCCACTTGTTGTAGCCAAATAGCCAAAAAAGTACCCACAAAAATGGCCAACATCAGCCACCTCATATCCTTTTTTTTCAGCGAAACCATATTGCCTTTTATAGAAGCAAAAGGCTTTTTCTCTATAAAACCAATACTAAATACAACAAATAGAACACCAATACTTAAACGAATTAACCCACCCAACAGTGGTGGAATATCACCAGCGACCAAAGCATAGTGAGAGATAACGACACCGGTAGCCTGACAAACGCTTGCTAATAAACCAAAACCCACGCCAGACATTGATAAGTGCGCATTATCTTTGGTTGGCTGAAACACCACATATGTAACCGCAACTGTTGTCACTAAAACGCCTATCCAGCTTTGATAACTTAATGTACTTCCTAATGCCACAAGAACCAAAATGCCAGACAATGGTGGGGCAAGGGACTCCAATAATAGGGTTTTATTAGCCCCTATTCGCTTTAATGACGCGAAATAGGCACTGTCCCCTATCGCTATACCTATCACCCCAGACAATGCGAGAACCCAAAAGTGGCTTTGTTCTAACTGGAAATCAGGCGTTGGCAAAAAAGGCATTACCATAAGCATCATTCCTGATGCGATTGACCCTTTTATAATATTCATCTGCAATGCAGAAAAATGATGGCTAAATTGGCTATAGATCCACGTCGCGATAGCCCAAACGAGTGCAGCACAAACCGCCGCTATTTCTCCTAAATATTGCAACAAAGCATCCTATATATCATCTTTTTCATCCTTTCATAACATATGATTCTGAACTAAGGTGTTCTTTTCCATTATTCTCATGAATTTCACTGTGATCTCTTCTCCGTAAAATCAATAAATTGTTAGATTATTTATAAAGTATTAGGAAACTCTGCGATAAATTCGCTAACATAAAGCTAAGCATTAAAAATCATCACGATAATTCTGGCTAGGATATGACAAAAGAAGACTTCCAACAAGCAGCTGAAATTCTAAGAAAAGCAGTTCCATTGATGATAAAAAATCAAGTGCCAACAACACCTGAAAACTACGCATTGTGGTACACCTACGTCGCAGAAACACAACCAGAGCTTAATGAAGAGCTAGACCAGATCATCGAGCAATTTGGATTGTGTCTTCCAAGTCACAGCGAAGGGTTATACAAAACCTACATCGCCAGTCAAACTGAAGCCGATGTTCAAGAACTGCGTAATAACCTAGAAATTCTGATTAATGAAATCTTTACTTCCATGCGAGATACGCTGGCAGATACCAGTTCTTTTCAAAAAAACATAGAAAAGAGCCTAGTCAATCTCGAAAAGATCGACAAAGAGGGGCTAACTTTTGATGAACTTCTGTCTGTGGTACGTAATTTTGTCGTCCAATCAAAAGAGATCAAATCCTCGGCACAGTTTTTTAATAACCAGTTAAATACAGCCAGCGAAGAAATATCTAACCTAAAGAAAGAACTAGAAAAAGTGCAGAAAGACGCACTTTACGATAGTTTATCCAGCCTGCTAAATCGTGGGGCATTTGACCGAGATATTGCCTCGTTTTGCAACTCTGAGCAATCATATCCGCTATGTCTAATATTAGTCGATATAGATAAATTTAAAGGCCTCAATGACGATTATGGCCATGTTTTTGGCGATATGGTTATTAAAGCCATTGCTAGAAGATTACAACTTCATTGCCGAGACGGAATTGCAGCTTACCGCTATGGAGGAGAGGAGTTTGCCCTGCTGGTGCCAAATAAACCGCTTCGAATAGCTCGTCAGTTTGCAGAATCAGTCCGTCGATCCATAGAAAAAATATCCATCAAGGATAAACGCACTGGTGAACAGGTAGAAAATATATCAGCCTCATTTGGTGTGGCTGAATTTGAGCAGGGAGAAAGCCCTATCACCCTCATAGACAATGCAGATCAACAACTATACAAAGCCAAAAGTTTAGGGCGAAATCGAGTAATGCCTCTTTAAAACATAAATCAGGGTGAGCTTATTATTGCTCGCCTTTTAGTTTTTTCTGTTGATACATGCTTGTGTCTGCCATATGTAAAATAGCATCTACGTTAATAGTAGGCTCATTATAAATGGCATATCCAATACTCACCCTTGGGTAAAGAGACCCAGAATCTGTTTGAATCGCTTTATCGCTAATGGCGCTGTGTAAAGAATGGATAATATGTTTAATGTCATTTTCTTCAGTGACTCTCGGAAATAATATTAAAAACTCATCACCACCTACTCGGGCCGCAACGTCTGACGCCCTAATGACTTGTTTTATTCTATTCGCCACCTCTATCAATAAAACATCTCCAACCACATGCCCATAAGTATCATTGATGAGTTTAAAGTCATTTAAATCAAGATTTAACAAAGTAAAATAACTTTCATTTTTTTGTGCACTCTCCACCAGCTGCTCAAGTGTATAGATAAAATAGCGTCGATTAGGCAACTTAGTTAACTCATCTTGCAATGAGTGAGTATGAGCAACATGATAGAAATAATAGATTGCGGCATACATCAAAAGAAGAACCAGCAATAACGGATAACCGACAATACGTGCAGAATATTGTTGATACCATGAGAAACCAGACTGATATGCACTGGACGATACCGCCATGTACCAAGAGCCTGATGGCAACGTTATTTCTTCACTGGCAAAAACATTGTCGAAAACTTGCTCATTGCCAAAAAAGACTTGTCCACCTCTACCTTCTCCATCAACTCCACGAATGGCAAAGGGATAGTTATCACTAATTTCATAAATACCCGAATTTCTAAATAACGCATCCACATCCAGTACCACACTGCAAGTACCCCAATATTGCGTATTGTTAGGTGGGTCGATGAATATTGGATTTCGTGCGATTAATCCTAGACCTCCTTGTACGAGATTTACCGGACCTGCAATGAAAATAGCTTGTAAGTCACGTGCTTTCTTTACGGTACTCCACTGCGCTGGCACCGTGCGAAAGTCCAAACCAATTGCTTTTTCATTGCCTTTCAACGGATACACAAATCGAATAATGTCATCGGGTGCCATACCTATATTTCTAATATTCCTAGCTTTATGCACCAGCTCTTTTGCGATTTTAGCCCAATCTTTAGCGGTTGAATCTGGATTTGCACTGGCGAGAGTAGCAAGACTGTTTGCGTAGTAAATATCAGAATAAATATTTGCCTCAAGGTTCGCACGGATAACAAGGAGGTCTTTTTTTGCCTCCAACTGAAGCTGTTCTTGTTGGAACAAATGATTGTCATTTTGTAAGCGTTCAATTAGATAAGTCGCTCCCAAAATTAAGAGTGCTACCAAAATAATTGCAGGTATGCGAATATCAAATACGTACTTCATCCACTAGGCTCATTACATTAATTAACATTCAACTTACAGAATAGCGAAAAATCTGCTCTACTTATACTCTGACACTAATAAAATGACAGTTTAAACTTTGCGGATAAATCACTCACCCATGATAGCTCTAATAGCCAAAGAAATTGAAAAAGGCTTTCATAGCCAACAACCCAATCTAAAATTTTATCACCTTTATTTGGTGACTATGTTGTTCCTCACATTTCTTATGTAACTGATTTACTAAAATAGTTTTAACTTAAATTTTTCGAAGGAATGAAAACTTTATGAAGAAAACTCCACAGATTCTGGCTTTGCTATTAAGCTTTCTATCGATTCCGGCATTGGCATCATCAGGAAACGGGCAACCGATAGAAGGACTCACTCAATCAAGTATAGGCTACGCTTCTCTGATTATCTTCGCTCTTGCTTACAGCCTAGTGATGGCCGAAGAATACTTGAAACTTCGAAAGTCTAAACCTGTTCTCCTTGCTGCCGGATTAATATGGATAATGATTGGTTATGTGTACCAACAACACGGTCAAACTGAATATGCCAAACAAGCCATAGAGCACAATCTGCTTGAATACGCTGAACTGCTGCTTTTCTTACTGGTCGCCATGACATACATAAGTGCCATGGAGGAGAGGCGCATTTTTGACTGCCTGCGCGCCTGGATGGTCGGGAAAGGGTTTAATCTCCGTTCACTGTTTTGGATAACCGGGATACTTTCATTTTTTATCTCTCCAATAGCCGATAACTTAACGACAGCCTTATTGATGTGTGCGGTCGTATTAAAAGTGGGCGGAAATAATGCAAAATTTATCAACCTTGCCTGTATAAATATCGTTGTGGCAGCAAATGCTGGCGGGGCATTTAGTCCATTTGGAGACATCACCACTTTAATGGTCTGGCAAGCAGGCCTAGTCTCTTTTTCAGAGTTTCTTACTTTGTTCTTGCCTTCGGTTGCCAATTATATTATTCCCGCAATTATAATGTCATTTTTCGTTCCAACAGACCAGCCAGAAGCCATACATGAATTTGTAGAAATGAAACGCGGCGGAAAGCGCATCGTTGCTCTGTTTTTGCTCACAATCATGACGGCCGTAGGCTTTCATGGAGTCCTACACTTTCCACCCGTGATTGGAATGATGATGGGCTTGGCTTATCTACAATTCTTTGGTTACTTCTTAAGAAAAACATTGCCCGCCTCTCTTGCTCGTAAAAGAGCTAAGGCCATAGCAGCTCATGATGAAGCGGCACTTAAACGTTTGGGCTCTATTATCCCATTTGATGTATTCAGGCGAGTCTCTCATGCCGAGTGGGACACATTGTTGTTCTTTTATGGCGTCGTTATGTGCGTTGGTGGGTTAAGTTTATTAGGTTACCTAAATATGGTTTCTGAGGTCTTATATACACAGTGGAATCCTATCTGGGCTAACGTTGTTGTCGGTGTGCTTTCAGCAATAGTAGATAACATTCCCGTTATGTTTGCCGTGTTAACGATGCAGCCTGAAATGTCGCAAGGAAATTGGTTGTTGGTTACATTAACGGCCGGTGTCGGAGGGAGTTTATTGTCCATTGGTTCTGCTGCAGGCGTCGCATTGATGGGAGCAGCTCATGGTAAATATACTTTCTTTGGACATCTTAAATGGATGCCTGTTATCGCACTAGGTTATGCGACAAGTATAGGCATCCACCTTATGATCAATTATGCCGCTTTTTATTAATTGGCACTCAAGCAGAACACGAAGCGTTTACTTGCTAAGCGCTTCTACTTTCTTCAAAAAACTGTCTCGAAGGTGTTCCTGATCATATTCAAGATGATAGGTATTATGAAAACCTATGGCCAACTCAACACCGTTCCCACGCATAAACACATTGTAGCCATCGTAGTCAGAGTAGGCTTCAACACCCTCATACATTTTACCGTGTTCCGTTGGAGTTCCGTTATCCATCACCGTTTCGTAAGCTCTTAGTACTTTGCTTGGATCCAGCTCGTTTTTCATAATAAGCTCCAACTCTCTATAGTAAACACATAGTAAGTATGGATATGAGTTGCACAGTTTTCCAATATATATGAAAAAACTGGCTAAAGGTTCGGAGCAAATTCAAGCACCGTTTTCTACACAGCTTCTTTGACCAGGTTAGCTGTGATAAGTTAAATGTATCGCAACCTAAAACCAAACCACCAGAGCAATGACTTATGTCCGATAAAATCTCCACAACTGCGTTAGCTAAACAAAAAGGCACACAAGCAAAATCTCTGTTTAAGGAATTAAACCAATTTGGGTATATTGTTCGTCATGAAAGCAAATGGATGCTTACGACTATTGGTGAAAAATTTGGTGGCGAATATGCCGAGCATCCAGAGTATGGTTCTTTTATAGTCTGGCCTAACAACCTAATAATTGATAACAATAGCAGCGCGGGAAAGCGATTAACCGCAACTCAGATTGGCGAACTGAATAAGCTAAATGCCAAGAAAATCAACCAAATTCTCAACGAATTAGGCTGGATTAGTCGAGAAGACGACGGGTGGCATATCACCGACCTTGGTTTACGTGCCGGGGGAGAACAGCGCGAAGAAAAAAATTCATCCAGCCTATATACCCTATGGCATGATAGTATTTTAAAAAATCATAATTTTAGGAATTCCATTCGCGAATTTTTAGGGGCGGATTCAGATTCCCACTCAACCGATAAATCCTTTTCTAGTTTTCAACAAAAATTCGCGGCAAAACATAGGACATCAGACGGCCATTATGTTCGCTCCAAAGGCGAAATGTTAATCGATAACTGGCTTTATATGGCGGGGCTAGTTCATGCGTATGAACGAAAATTGCCTATTGAAGAAATGGTATATAGCAACTTTTATCTGCCAAAAGGGCGAGTTTATATTCAATTTTGGGGAAGTGACACAGGTACAACTTCAGAAAAAACGAAAATTGAAAAGCGCGCCGTATACCTGAAATATGGATTTCATCTTATCGAGATTGAAAGAGAAGATGTCGATCAATTGGACACTATCTTACCCAAGGAACTCAGACGCTTTGGAATTAGGGCATATTAACCACGTTTTCCCGCAACGATGATCAAGGCAATGGTTTCAGTATAAATCGACCCCACGATTGAATATTTCTGCCTTTCAGGCACAAAAAAAGCAGCTAAATAATGCTGCTTTTTTCACCAAGGATAAGTCGCTTAAAACTCTTTCGCGGCAAACCCTGTGATCACTTCTAAACGTAGTTCTTTACCTAGTTTTGTCAGCGGGTGCACAACAACAAGGCCTTTCACTCTTTTCTTCAGTTTACCCAGATCCGCCTGCTCTTCTTTGGTTAATCCACGTTGAAATGGCATATCAAGAAGTGCTTTACGCTCTTTATTCAGGTCAAACTGTTGCTTGTGTTTAAGCTGTTTGACCTTTTTGTTTAGAGATTCAATCTCTTTCTCAAACTGGTTAATGACGGGCTGATCTCTTCTGGATACGGCCGCATCTAACTTATGTTTATACTTATCCAGACGATTATTTAGTTGCTGAATCTCTTTACTGTTGCTCATGAATATTCACCTTATCTATTTGCAGGACATATCTACCATCAAATGGAAGCAATTAAAATCACTAAATGCACTTTTTTCCAATTAAGTGTCGAAAAGTAAAGTTATTATTGTTTTCTTCCATCTAATTTACAAATGTACACAATTAGGTAAAGTATCCATTCAGCTGGTCGATATATGATCTATTATTATTAAAACTATAATTACTAACAAAAAAACGTCTTCCTGTTTTTTCTTAACGGTTTGTTAAAAGCCGTATTACCTGGATATGAAACCATGAATTTAACCATCAAAGCAAGATTGTACATATTAGCCATTCTGCCTCTGATTATTATCGCGGCCGGAACGATGTATTTTACCAACAATGAGCTTCAAGGGCTCAATAGTGCACACATGTCTTCAGCTCGAAACAACATGATGGAGTCTAAGCAACAAGAGCTAAAATCTTATCTTGATATTGTAGATACTGTTCTCACCCCGTTGAAAAAGAAAAACGCATCCCGGGAAGAAGTCATTAGTGAGTTATCCAACATCAAATTCGGAGCCAGCGGTTATTTCTTTGGTTATAACAGCAAAGGGGTCCGAGTTCTACTTGGCCAAAGCTCTAAAGGTTTGGGAACGAACTATTGGACATTAAAAGACGTAAACGGGTTCTTACTAATTCAGGACATAATCAAGCAAGGCAAAAGTGGCGGTGGTTACACAACCTATTACTTTCCTAAACCAGGCGAAGAAAAGCCCTCACCTAAGCTTGCTTACTCATTATACTTTTCTCAGTGGGATCTTGTTGTCGGTACTGGTTTCTATATTGATGATGTTGATTCAACACTAGCTGCGATGAAACTAGAGTCTCAGGAACTAGCCGATTCTGCAATAATTACTATCGCGATAGCCACTCTGGTTATCGTTATCATTGTTGGTTTATTTGCAGTCATGGTAAACCAAAGCATTATTCGACCTCTCAACACATTTGACCGATCTATTGCTTCTTTTGCTGATGGGGATGCCGATTTGACCGCTCGAATGGAAGAGTTTAACGTTCCTGAATTTAATCAACTGGGCAATAACTTCAATCTGTTTGTTTCCAGTCTGCAATCTATTGTGCAAAGCGTTAGCCAAGTAAGTACAGAAGTCGCAGATGAAACAACGAATATGTCAGATCGTGCCGCTCAAGTGGATGAATTAGCGTCAGATCAACGTGAAGAGACCGAGCAGGTTGCAACCGCAATGACAGAAATGACGACCACAGCCAACGAAATTTCAAACAATGCCACTCAAGCAGAAGAATCTGCTAAGCAAGCCGAAGATAACTCGACCGAAGCAATGCGTATAGTCACTGCTGCGGCTAGTTCCGTTGAAGCCTTAGCCGGTGATGTAGAACAAGCCAGCAAC
>ASRM01000138.1_pt1 | contig 13397 bp, 9 predicted proteins | sample 693238 | NCBI WGS metagenome assembly ASRM01 (sample SAMN02169242, study PRJNA158439) | bioreactor metagenome | isolation source: day 74 sample from continuous culture bioreactor inoculated with sediment... | place: Germany: Bremen
TTTTAAGCTTTTTGGCGGCTGAGAAAGAAGGGCAGCATGAGCCGGTGCACCACCACGGCCAACGGTGCCACCTCTGCCATGGAATAAGGTGAGTTCAATGCTGGCATCTTCACAAACCTGAACTAATGATTCCATCGCACTATACTGTGCCCAACCAGCGGACATTACGCCGGCATCTTTCGCTGAATCGGAATACCCAATCATAACCATTTGGTGGTTTTGGATATAGCCGCGGTACCAGTCGATATCAAGTAGTTGTTTGATAACGGCTTCCGAGTTATTCAGATCATCCAGTGTTTCAAATAAAGGACAAACATCCATACGGAAGGGACAGCCCGCTTCTTGTAACAATAAGTGAACAGCTAACACATCAGATGCTGTTCTCGCCATTGAAATAACATAAGAGCCAAAGGCTTCACGAGATTGAGTAGCAATAATACTACAGGTGTCCAAAACCTCTTGAACTGACTCTGAAGGCTGCCAGTTACGAGGAAGTAATGGGCGTTTAGAGCTGAGTTCTTTTACAAGGAAGGCGATCTTGTCTTGTTCACTCCAATGGTCATAATCTCCGATACCTAGGTAGCGGGTCAGTTCTGAAATGACATCAGAGTGGCGAGTGCTTTCCTGGCGTATATCTAACCGGACTAAGTGCACGCCAAAAGCTTTAACACGGCGAAGCGTATCTAACAAACTACCATCAGCAATGACGCCCATTCCGCATTGATGTAAAGACTGGTAACAAGCATGAAGTGGTTGCCATAGCTGCTCGACGCTTTCTAAAATCGCTTTGTGAGGGACGTCAGTGCCATGAATTTTTGCATCCAGCACTTCTAGCGTATCTATCAGAAGTGAACGGATGTCTTTTAGTATTGCTCGATAAGGTTCATGAGCATCACCAGCGAGTTGTCGAAGCTCATCGGTACAATTGACCATTGATAGTTCGCTGATTAATTCTTGAATGTCACACAGATAAAGATCAGCGGCTTTCCAGCGTGATAGATGCAAAACTTCATGGGTGATGTTGTGAGTGACAAATGGGTTTCCATCTCTGTCTCCTCCCATCCATGATGAAAAATGTACAGGTCTGGCATCTATGGGCAGGCCTTCGCCTAAGTAGCCAGTGACTTGTTCGTTAAATTCACGAAGGAAGTCAGGGACAGCTTGCCACAATGAATTTTCTACAACCGCAAATCCCCATTTAGCTTCATCTAAAGGCGAAGGTCGTTGTTTCCGCATATCATCAGAGTGCCAGGATTGTGCAATCAACTGCTCTAATCGTCGTTCATTTTTTTCGCGTTCTTTGCCAGATAAATCGGAAAGCTCAAGCTGAGACAGGCAGTCGTTGATTTTCACCAGCTTGTTGATCATAGTTCGACGAGCAATTTCGGTCGGGTGAGCGGTGAGTACCAGCTCGATATTTAACTCTTTTATCGACTGAGCTGTATCCAGTTTGCTTATCTCATTAGCACTTAGCTTTGAGAATAACGTATTAATCGCATCTGGTTCACAGACGTTCGCATCACAGTGGCGCGATATAGTGTGATATTGCTCAGCTATATTAGTTAGATTGAGAAATTGATTAAAGGCTCGAGCTACAGGGTTTAACTGTTCGTCTGATAATGTCGATATCTCTTTTATCAGTGCTTCTCGGGCTTCATTATCATTGTCTCTTTCCGCCGATTTAGAAAGCTGGCGAATGCGTTCTACTTTTTCTAGAATTTCTTCGCCATGTGCATCTTTAATCGTATTGCCAAGCAATTGGCCCAACATTCGCACATTGCTTTTTAAAGCAGAGTATTGCTCATTCATTCTTGTCCTGCCTCGTAATTAAATTACAGTGTCTTTTCCTTGATATTAAGTTAATTTAGCGAATTTCTGCATGCTGAGTCAAATAAAGAGAAATTTTTTATGGTTTTTATGATTTGTACTTCTCTTCCACCAAAGAGAAATCTAAACATTCTGAAATTATATTTCAGAATGTTTCTCGTCCGAATGACCAGCATTATTTTATAAGAATGTTGTCGGTTTATTGGTGAGTTAAAAGCTGTATTCCTGAATGGCCTTACTCAGCAGCCTGATCGTTGGGTCTACAAACTCAAAAGCAAGAAACTCATCTGGCTGATGTGCTTGCTCAATAGATCCCGGCCCTAATACCAATGTAGGACATAACTGTTGAAGAAAGGGAGCTTCGGTGCAGTAATTGACTGTCTCGGATTTAGTACCACTGATATTTTCGATACTGGAGATAAAAGGATGATCGTGTTGACATTCATAACCAGGAATCGGTTCGTGAAGTGGCGTAATAGTAATCCGGTTAGGCCACTTTAGCTCAACATCTTTTAAAGCACCTCTCAGTAAATTGTTCAGCCCATCTAGGCTTATGCCCGGTAAAGGCCTAACATCATAATGAAGCTCACAGCACCCACAAATACGATTAGCACTATCTCCACCATGTATATGGCCCAGATTTAACGTAGGGGAGGGAATAGCGAAGCCGGGGTGGTGATATTCTTTTATTAATTTATCTCTAAGTTGCATTAATGCGAATAGAACTTCATGCATTATTTCAATAGCATTAACACCAAGAGCCGGATCGGAAGAGTGGCCTGACTTGCCTGTAACACGAATAGCGTTTGCTACATGACCTTTGTGTCCCCTGACGGGAATAAGGCTGGTCGGCTCCCCTATAATGCAGTAGTCGGGCTTTATCAGGGTATCTTCGGTAAAATGGCGAGCTCCGAGCATTGTTGTCTCTTCATCGCATGTCGCCAGAATGTAAACAGGCTTTTTTTGCTCGCTCCAATTTATATTTTTGACAGCTTCGATAATAAAAGCAAAGAAACCTTTCATATCTGCTGTTCCTAATCCATAAAACCGGTTATTGGATTCTGTCAGAGCATGAGGGTTGAAACTCCAGCGACCTTCATCAAATGGTACGGTATCGGTATGACCAGCTAAAAGTAACCCACCCTCGCCCTGACCACGTTTAGCAAGCAAGTTAAACTTGCCTTGCTCAATTTCCTCAACCTCTACAGAAAACTTTAAGTCCTTAAGCCAGCTAGCTAAAAGTTCGATAACTTTGCCATTTCCTTCATCCCAACTAGGGTCAGTTGAGCTAATTGAAGAGGTTGAAATTAGCCCTTGGTACACATCGATGAAATTAGGTATTTTCATATTATATTCACTTCCGCTATTGACAGATAATCCATAAGACGATACAAAGCATATTAAATCATTATTTGTGAATAAAAAACCGAATAATGACCCTTTTTAGGTATTAATAGTCATTTTGAGCTTTGCTTTTTTTTCATTGGTTATGGGTGTAGTGAAATGTTGAAAACCACAATTATTGGTGCTAGCGGTTATACAGGAGCAGAACTGGCTCTTTTGGTAACAAAACACCCTGAGCTCACGCTAACAGGTTTGTATGTTTCCGCCAATAGTGTGGATGCAGATAAATCCATTGGAAGTTTACATGGCAAGTTGGCGGGTGTTGTTGATTTACCTGTCAGAGCGCTTACTGATCCTCAAGCCGTCGCTAAGGCATGTGACATTGTATTTTTGGCTACCGCGCACGAGGTGAGTCATGACCTTGCTCCAATATTTCTGTCACAAGGTTGCCAAGTGTTTGACCTGTCTGGAGCGTACCGGGTTCAAAGTGATGAGTTTTATACCGAATTTTATGGTTTTGAACATAAACATTCAGATTTACTCAAAAATGCCACTTATGGTTTAGCTGAATGGAATGAGACGTCAATACAGAAATCGGATTTGATAGCCGTTGCTGGCTGTTACCCAACGGCATCTCAACTAGCGATAAAACCGCTCGTTGAGCTTAACTTTCTTGACCTGAATCAGTGGCCTGTCATCAATGCGGTGAGTGGTGTTACTGGTGCGGGACGTAAAGCGACAATGGTAAATAGTTTTTGTGAGGTAAGCCTTCAAGCTTATGGACTGTTTAATCATCGTCACCAACCGGAAATTTCCAGTCATTTAGGCTGTGAGGTAATTTTCTCCCCTCATTTGGGCAATTTCAAAAGAGGTATTCTTGCAACAATCACCATGAAGTTAGCTAAAGGTGTTACGCAAGAACAGATAGAGAATGCTTTCGAAAAAGCTTATCAAGATAAACCTGCAGTACGTCTGAAATATCAAGGCATTCCAAGAATTCAGGATGTAGAAAATACACCGTTTTGTGATATCGGATGGAAGGTGCAGGGTGAACATATTATCGTGGTATCGGCGATAGATAATTTATTAAAGGGTGCATCCAGTCATGCGATGCAATGTGCAAATATTCGTAACGGTTTTGAGCCGCTTACTTCACTTGTGTGAGAATTAAAATGAGTAATGAACTAAAACCATTAGTGATTAAATTAGGCGGTGCGGCACTTTCGAGTACGGACACGCTAGGTAAACTTTTTCACGCCATTAAAGAGTACCAAAACCAAGCCGAGCGAGATTTAGTTATTGTTCATGGTGGTGGTTATCTGGTGGATGAGCTGATGAAAAAGCTGCAACTGGAAACGGTTAAGAAAAATGGATTGCGTGTAACACCTTATGATCAAATCCCAGAAATTGCGGGTGCGTTAGCGGGTACAGCAAATAAGCTTCTGCAAGGAGAAGCGATAAAGAGTGGCTTGAATGCTGTCGGGCTTTGTCTTGCTGATGGTGGTTTATGTCAGGTAGAAGAGCTTGATCCTGAGCTGGGCGCGGTAGGTAAAGCTACTCCGGGCCAACCTACTGTTATTCAGGCGATACTAGATGCAGGCGCACTGCCAATTGTCAGTTCAATTGGACTAACACTGCAAGGGCAAATGATGAATGTTAATGCCGATCAAGCAGCTGTCGCTGTCGCAGGGTCTTTAGATGCAGAGCTGGTTCTTCTTTCTGATGTTAGTGGCGTTTTAGATGGTAAAGGTCACTTACTCAATAATCTAAATCAACAAGAAGCAGACGCATTAATCCAAGGTAAAGTGATTACCGATGGAATGATAGTAAAAGTACAGGCCGCATTAGATGCTGCAAATGACCTTGGCAGACCAATAGAGGTGGCAACTTGGCGCTACCCAGAAAAACTCGCCGAATTATTTTCAGGTAAGAGCATAGGTACACAGTTCTTACCTAAGTAAAACAGAATTTAAATATCAAATCGTTAAATAGATTTACCACCCGTTGAACTGACCGCCAGAGCAGTCCGGGATATTAGGAGAAACTCATGAGTAAAGTTAAAGTAAATAAAGTTGTCGTTGCATATTCCGGCGGTCTGGATACCTCTGTAATCATTCCGTGGTTAAAAGAGAACTATGACTGTGAAGTTGTTGCTTTTGTTGCCGATGTAGGTCAGGGCGAACAAGAACTTGAAGGTGTTGAAGAGAAAGCTATCGCATCTGGAGCATCGGAAGTTTATGTTGCAGATCTTAAAGAAGAAATGGTTGCTGAGTATATCTATCCATCGCTGAAAACCGGTGCGGTATACGAAGGGAAATACCTGTTAGGTACGTCTATGGCTCGCCCTATTATTGCAAAAGCGCAAGTAGAGTGTGCGCGTAAAGTGAATGCCGATGCGCTTGCACATGGTTGTACTGGTAAGGGTAATGATCAGGTACGTTTTGAAGGAGCATTTGCTGCATTAGCCCCTGACCTGCATGTGATTGCACCATGGCGTGAGTGGGACTTAGTCAGTCGTGAAGAGTGTCTCGACTATCTTGCTGAGCGCAATATCCCTTGTTCTGCTTCATTAACCAAAATTTATTCTCGTGATGCCAATGCTTGGCATATCTCAACCGAAGGTGGTGTTCTGGAAGAAACCTGGAACGCACCAAATGAAGATTGTTGGGATTGGACTAACAGTCCAGAACAAGCTCCTGATAAAGCAGAATACGTTTCTATCAAAGTAGAAAAAGGCGAGATTACCTCTGTTGATGGTGAGGAGATGTCACCATATAACGCACTTATGTACCTAAATGAAAAAGGTGCTCTGCACGGTATTGGCCGTATCGATATTGTTGAGAATCGTCTTGTAGGCATGAAGTCCCGAGGTTGTTATGAAACTCCGGGTGGCACTATCATGATGGAAGCACTTCGTTCGGTAGAGCAGCTTGTTTTGGATAAGAGCTCTTATGAGTTCCGTGAAGAACTTGGTATTAAAGCCGCTCACCTTATCTATGATGGACGCTGGTTTACGCCATTGTGTAAGTCTATTCTTGCAGCCTCAGAAGAACTGGCGCAAGATGTGAACGGTGAAGTAGTTATCAAGCTTTATAAAGGGCAGGCGACAGCTACTCAGAAACGTTCAAATAACAGCTTATACTGTGAGCGTTTTGCAACCTTTGGCGAAGATGATGTATATGATCAAAGCCATGCCGCCGGGTTTATTCGTTTATATTCTTTAGCAAGTAGAATTCGTACTTTAAACACGCAAAAATAAATTAATACAAACAAGTAATTAATATAAAAAGAAAACTGGCTTTTCTGTTGAATAGCCAGTTTAAGAATAGCTAGCACTAGCATACCAAGCAATATGATCGTTCAGGAGAGACACAATGGCATTATGGGGCGGTAGATTTACCCAAGCAGCAGATACTCGGTTCAAAGAATTCAATGATTCGCTTCGCTTTGATTACCGATTGGCTGAACAAGACATTGTTGGCTCAGTTGCTTGGTCAAAAGCATTGTTGTCCGTGGGTGTTCTCACTGAAGGCGAGCAGCAGAAATTAGAATTAGCATTGAATGAACTAAAGCTCGAAGTGATGGAAGATCCTGAGCAGATCTTAAAATCATCTGCGGAAGACATTCATAGTTGGGTTGAGCTGCAGTTAATCAGCAAAGTCGGTGATTTAGGTAAGAAACTTCATACTGGCCGTTCACGTAACGATCAGGTTGCGACGGACTTAAAACTTTGGTGCCGTCAACAAGGGCAGCAACTTTTGATAGCCCTCGATCGTCTGCAAAACCACATGGTTGAAGTGGCCGCGATGCATCAAGAGACAGTACTACCAGGCTATACTCATCTTCAGAGAGCTCAGCCTGTGACCTTTGCTCATTGGTGCCTGGCTTATGTCGAAATGTTTGAGCGTGATTATTCTCGACTTAATGATGCCATCCATCGCTTAGATACATGTCCGCTAGGTTCTGGAGCATTGGCTGGTACTGCCTACCCAATGGATCGCGAAGAGCTGGCACATAATTTGGGCTTCCACCGTGCAACCCGTAATAGTCTGGATTCTGTGTCTGACAGAGATCATGTTATGGAACTGATGTCAGTTGCTTCTATCTCTATGTTACATCTGTCTCGCCTAGCTGAAGATATGATCTTCTATAACTCTGGTGAGTCGAACTTTATTGAGTTGGCGGATACAGTAACTTCTGGCTCTTCTCTTATGCCACAAAAGAAAAACCCTGACGCGTTAGAGTTGATCCGTGGTAAGTGTGGGCGTGTATACGGTGCAATGGCTGGCATGATGATGACAGTAAAAGCACTTCCTTTGGCCTACAACAAAGATATGCAGGAAGATAAAGAAGGCTTATTTGATGCGTTAGACACTTGGAATGATTGCATGGAGATGGCTGCACTTTGTTTTGAAGGTTTAAACGTAAATAAAGAACGTACTCTTGAAGCTGCGAAACAGGGGTATGCGAATTCTACTGAATTAGCTGATTATCTTGTTGCTAAAGGAATTCCATTCCGTGAAGCTCACCATATTGTAGGGGTTGCGGTTGTTGGTGCGATAGACAAAGGCTGTGCGTTGGAAGAGCTTTCTATTGAAGAGCTTAAAATGTTCTCACCATCTATTGAAAATGACGTTTATGATATTTTGACCATTGAATCCTGTCTTGAAAAACGTTCTGCTCTTGGCGGCGTTTCGCCTAGTCAGGTTCAGTATGCGGTTAAGGAAGCGCAGCAGCGTCTAAGTCAACGTGATACATCAGGGGTAAAAGTGCGTGGTGCACGATTAACCGATATTGATACTTTAGAAAGTATGGTGACTTACGGTGCGAGCATTGGTGAAAACTTGCCAATTTCTCGTAATGAAATTAATCGTAGTATAGGTTCATTTGCCGTTGTTGAGCATCAAGGAACAGTGACTGGTTGTGCTTCTCTTTATGTGTATGACTCTGGTTTAGCTGAAATTCGGTCTTTGAGTGTAGAAGCTGGCTGGCACGATCAAAGCAGTGCCATCGTGCAGCATTTGATAGAAAAAGCAAAACAGATGGCCATCAAAAAAGTCTTCGTGTTAACACGCACACCTGAGTTCTTTATGCGTCAGGACTTTATTCCTACGTCGAAGAGCTTATTGCCTGAAAAAGTGCTGAAAGATTGTGAACAGTGCCCTCGAATTCATGCCTGTGATGAAGTCGCATTGGAAATAGATCTTGGCGATCATGCTATCGTTCGGGCTAATGCTATTTAACTACTTGAAATTAAACGCTTCATGAGAATGTTAAATTTTTTTGAAGAAATAAAGATCTTTATGGGAACATTTTTGAAAAAGGGCGGTCATATATAATACCACTGCTTTTTCTTAGATGAATCTAAGAGAGCCCCTAACCATTATTGGTTTAGGGGCTTTTTCTTTTTTGTTCTCAAACTTTATTTCTTATTGCGCTTCTGAAAAGGAAAAACCACAAAGCGGAACCAGAGATGCAAAAACAATAAGGTGTTGAATGAAAAGCCTGCGAAAATGAGAGCAATAGATTCAATGCTCTTGAAATCATCTTTATAGCCAAACCACCAGACAATCCAACACAACACAGAAAGCACGGTTAATTGGTCCATACAGCGCTTACAACGCCCTATTTTTTGCCAGAACCAATGTTTTCCATCGCAGAATTTACAAGCCATTTCGATTCAACATAAAGAGTATATTTTTAATATTGGACTACTCATCAAAACAGTGCAACGAATGAATATCACTGGTAAAAAAGTGGGTATGTACCAAAAGGAGAATCTTTTCACAAAAAAAACCATTTACAGCCCTTGGGATCTCTCATTACGCCCCCACATCTCAGTCACGAGCTGATAAATCAGTACCTTCAATAATTTAAATCAAAATCAGGAGAGACGACCAATGAATATTCGTCCTTTACATGACCGTGTTATCGTTGAGCGCCAAGAAGTTGAATCAAAATCTGCTGGTGGCATTGTTTTAACTGGTTCTGCTGCAGAGAAATCAACACGTGGTATCGTTTTGGCCGTCGGCAAAGGCCGTATTCTAGAAAACGGTACAGTAATGCCTTTGGACGTTAAAGTTGGTGATTCAGTGATCTTTGCTGAAGGCTACGGCACTAAAACTGAAAAAATCGATGGTAAAGAAGTTCTAGTTATGTCTGAAAATGACATCATGGCAATTGTCGAGTAATAGTAAGCGTTAAGACATTCACTCTTAAACGATAAACTAAAGAACAAAATAGATTTTAGGAAAGGAAATCAAAATGGCTGCTAAAGACGTAAAATTTGGTAACGACGCACGCATTAAAATGCTGGAAGGTGTTAATGTTCTGGCGGACGCTGTAAAAGTAACATTGGGTCCTAAAGGCCGTAATGTAGTATTAGACAAATCTTTTGGTGCACCAACTATTACTAAAGATGGTGTATCTGTAGCGCGTGAGATTGAGCTTGAAGACAAGTTTCAAAACATGGGCGCTCAAATGGTTAAAGAAGTTGCCTCTCAAGCAAATGACGCTGCGGGCGACGGTACAACAACAGCAACAGTATTAGCTCAATCTATCATCACTGAAGGCCTTAAAGCGGTTGCTGCGGGCATGAACCCGATGGACCTTAAGCGCGGTATCGACAAAGCGGTTATTGCTGCGGTTAAAGAGCTTGGTGAGTTATCTGTTGAATGTAGAGATACTAAAGCTATCGCTCAGGTTGGTACAATCTCTGCGAACTCAGATGAAACTGTAGGCGATATCATTGCAGAAGCAATGGAAAAAGTAGGCCGCGACGGTGTTATCACTGTTGAAGAAGGTCAGGCTCTTCATGACGAGCTAGATGTTGTTGAAGGTATGCAGTTTGACCGTGGTTACCTATCACCATACTTCATCACAAACCAAGAAGCAGGATCTGTTGAGCTAGAAAGCCCATTCATTCTTCTTATCGATAAGAAAATATCAAATATCCGTGAACTTCTTCCAACATTAGAAGCGGTAGCAAAAGCATCACGTCCACTACTTATCGTAGCTGAAGACGTTGAAGGTGAAGCGCTAGCGACTCTTGTGGTGAATAACATGCGTGGCATCGTAAAAGCGGCTGCTGTTAAAGCTCCTGGTTTTGGTGATCGCCGTAAAGCTATGCTACAAGATATCGCAGTACTTACTGCTGGTACGGTTATTTCAGAAGAAGTAGGCCTAGAACTTGAGAAAGTAACTCTTGAAGACTTAGGTCAAGCGAAACGTGTGACTATCACTAAAGAAAACACAACTATCATTGATGGTCTTGGTGAAGAAGCCATGATCAACGGTCGTGTTGCTCAAATCCGTCAGCAAGTTGAAGATGCAACGTCAGATTACGACAAAGAAAAACTGCAAGAACGCGTAGCAAAATTGGCGGGTGGTGTTGCTGTAATTAAAGTGGGTGCTGCCACTGAAGTTGAAATGAAAGAGAAGAAAGACCGTGTAGAAGATGCACTTCATGCGACTCGCGCCGCTGTTGAAGAAGGCGTTGTTGCTGGTGGTGGTGTTGCTCTTATCCGTGCTGCTTCTAAAGTGGTTGGACTTGAAGGCGCTAACGAAGAGCAAAACGTAGGTATTCGCGTCGCTCTGCGTGCTATGGAAGCTCCTCTACGTCAAATCGTTGCTAATGCTGGTGATGAAGAGTCAGTGGTTGCAAACAACGTGAAGGCTGCAGAAGGTAACGAAGGTTACAATGCTGCAACTGGCGCATACGGTGATATGATTGCAATGGGTATCCTAGACCCAACGAAAGTAACTCGTAGCGCACTACAGTTCGCTGCATCGGTTGCTGGCCTGATGATCACTACAGAAGCTATGGTTTCTGATAAACCAGCAAAAGATGCACCTGCAATGCCTGATATGGGCGGTATGGGTGGCATGGGTGGTATGCCAGGCATGATGTAAACGACCTGACTTAATCCAGTAAAGTCCATTAAAAGCTCGTAAGCCTTGTGTTTACGGGCTTTTTTAGTATTTTCCGTCTAATAAAGTCCAAAGGTGTATAGCTAGTTCTATGAAAGTAGTGAGGGTAATGCGGGGTATCGTGTATTTCATAACTACCAATTTTGGTGGTATATTTGAGCAGTACCCTTCATTTGATACCCCGCATTGGAGCTGTAAATGCCACTAACAGTAAAGGAAGTAGACAATTTATCGTGTCCTGAAGGTAAGTCTCAAATAAAGAGATCTGCTGGTAATGGATTGTTTTTATTTGTAAAAAAGAATGGTTCAAAGCTCTGGCGTTTTCGTTTTAGGTACTCGTCGAAGTACCAAGAGATGGCTCTAGGAAAGTACCCCACAGTAACTCTCTCTAAGGCTCGTAAGTTAGCAGATGAAGCAAGGGCATCGTTAGTGAACGGTATTAATCCCATGGATGAGAGAAGGGAGAGGAAGCGTAGTAAGAGTGTTGACCAAAATAAGCTTTTCTCAGCAGTTGCTATAAAGTGGTGGGAGCAGCAAAAAGATTCTTGGTCAACGGATCATGCCGCCCGGGTTAGACGTTGGCTAATGATTGACTCTAAAGGTATCTGTAACCTTCATATTGATGAGATTGATGCTGGGCACATCACGGATCTCATGTTAGCTATTGAGGCCGCTGGTGCGCCTAAGAAAGCTCCTAACATACTTGCTGTCATCAATAGGGTGTTTGGCTATGCATTAGCTCATCGTCTAACACGAAGCAATCCCGCTCAAGGCTTACCACTTGGTGATATATTAAAACCCCTACCTAAAGTTCAACATCGAGCAGCAATTATCAATCCTAGTGAGCTTGGTCAATTGATTAAGGATATTGATACCACACCAACAGGTAACTATTGCAGCGTAGAGGCGCTCAAGTTGATCCCTAGAGTCTTTTTAAGACCAACGGAAATAAGAAACTTGAAGTGGGAGTATATTGATTTTGAGGCGTGCTTGATTAGGATTCCAGCGGAAGAGATGAAGCGCAATCGAGATCACTTGGTGCCGATGTCAAAACAAGTTGTCGAACAATTACAAGATGTAAAATTGTACACTGGCTACTCTAAGCTTGTATTTCCCAATCAAAGAGATAGCAGTAAGCCTATGAGTAAGAATATCCTGACCAATCGCTTGCGGGATTTGGGTTATGCCGCAGATGTAATGTCAGCACATGGCTTTAGGAGTAGCGCCTCCACAATCTTACATGAAAAAGGTTGGAACTCTGAGGTTATCGAGGTTCAGCTAGCTCACTTGACTGGCTCCGCGACTTCAAGAGCTTACAATCGTTCACTTTACTTAGCCGAAAGAACAAAGCTAATGCAAGAGTGGGCAGATTACCTAGACGAGTTATCAATAAATTGTTAGCTGTTATTGCCCAGCTTAGAGCCGCTTCTCTTTGCTGGGCAGAACTTGAGATAGCACACTGAAAGGTTAAGAGCTCCCCAAGTCCGTTTGAAGGTTGGATTGTTAGTATTTCTAAGACTTGGCGTATCACCAACCTTTCATTTGAATACCTTTCTTCCCCGACCTGAGCAGGAGCTAATCGGAAAATTTTTTCTCGTATTCTTTAGTGATCAACTGCTCTAAGAATCTATTTTTCGGTATCTTTGCCTTACGAGCTAGGGCTGTTAGAAAATCATCGATTTCTGTACCCATAACAAAGTTATATGCTTTCTGATCTTCATCTTCCATTTTCGCTCGATGTTTTTGTTGATACCAAGCTTTCTTTAGCTTGCCTATGAAGTATTTTTTTGCACGAGGATCTTCAAAGCACCAGTAGAAGTCGATGATAGCGATACAGCGATGATAGGGTTCGTCACTTGAATTTAACTCTGGTATCCATTGAATTGGTAGCTCTGAGTCTTTTATGTAACGGATAAACCAATTAGTTATCTTTTTATCTTCTTTGTTTATCCATGATAAATCATCGGGTAGAACCCTACTTTCCCAAAGTCTTTGAAGCTCTTCAATGAATGCAACTTTTTTGTGATTACTGGTATTCCAGTGGTCAAAAAAACAAATGATATTCTCATGTCTACTTTTATAATTCTTGGGATTGCGATTTAAATTCAATGATTCATAGATCATTTGCTCATCACTATTAGGCCACTCTCCGGGGATTGCGTAGGGAAGCTTTTGTTCAATAGGAGATCTATTTTCATCGAGCTTTTCAACTGAGTACCTCAAGTAGCTCCATACCCAGTAACAGAGCTGCGTATTCCGGAGCATCGTGAACGGTGATTCTGGACCATCGTGAACAC
>ASRM01000139.1_pt1 | contig 13264 bp, 12 predicted proteins | sample 693238 | NCBI WGS metagenome assembly ASRM01 (sample SAMN02169242, study PRJNA158439) | bioreactor metagenome | isolation source: day 74 sample from continuous culture bioreactor inoculated with sediment... | place: Germany: Bremen
TCGGTTTTTGCGAACAATCAACGGATCTTCCCAGCGAAGGTCGTAGCCCAGAGTCACCTGCTGCAAAGGAATATAATCACCTACCGTCGGGCTCCATATCCTCATGCTATCTATATTACTAATATTGGTTCGTTCATTTTCAGGCAAGCGAGACACTATCGGCATTAATGTCGTACCGTCCCGATAAACCCCAATGGTTTTTCCCGAAAATGACATACTTAGAAAATCATCAATATCAGATTTTGTTACACCATAGCGACGGGCCTGACTTTCATTGAATGTTGGTTCAATGACTTTGGTTCTTTCTCGCCAGTCATGACGAATATTTGTTGCGCCCGGGTCTGCATACATAATATCCATAACCTGGCTTGCAATTCCACGCAAAATAGTTGGGTCTGATCCAACAATACGCGCTTCAATTTTTGCTCCACCACCTGGCCCCAGCTCTATTTTTTTCAACTTGTAGTTAATCTCAGGGTAATCACTTTTCAGATAGGCTCTGAAATCCGTCATCAAATCATTCATCACTTCTGGTGATTTAACACGTACCGCGATTTCGCCATAGGCTGCATAACTTTTCTCTGGTGCATAGGTCAGCATAAAACGTTGCAATCCTCGCCCAGCTGTTGTGGTAATGTGCTCAATACCATCTTGTTCAGCAAGCCATGCCTCCAGGGATTTCAACTTTGAGTTGGTAGCGCGAATATCTGTTCCTTCCGGCATCCATATATCAACCATAAACAACGGAGTAGTCGATGAAGGAAAAAAGGATTGTTTAACCTGAGTGAAACCAACCAAGCTAATGGCTAACATAACAACCAAAGTCACAACGGTTAGCCAAGCTCTATGCATGCAAAATTCTAGAAAGCGCTTATAAACAACGAAAATCATGCCGTTATACGGGTTACCAGCGTCAGCCAATTCATTATCCGCTTCTGGTTCTTTAAAAAACAGATGTGCGAAAAATGGTGTCAATGATATCGCAGTAAACCAACTCAGCATTAGAGAAATAAGGAGAACCGTAAATAACGTGCCGCAATATTCCCCCGTAGCATCATCAGACAAACCTATCGGAGCAAAAGCGGTAACCGCAATCACCGTAGCTCCAAGTAATGGCCATTTTGTCTGAGTCACTATATCAGTAGCGGCTTGTAGCCTCGTTCGTCCCTTTTGGGTTCCAATTAAAATTCCTTCGACAACGACAATGGCATTATCTACCAGCATGCCCAGCGCAATAACCAGGGCCCCAAGAGATATTCGTTGTAGCTCTATCCCCAAATACTGCATAAAGATAAACGTGCCAAGAACGGTTAATAACAAAATTAAACCGATCAACAAGCCTGAACGTAAACCCATAAAGAATAATAAAACAATAATAACAATGGCAACCGCCTGGCCAAGGCTCACCACAAAACCACTGACTGACTTATCAACTTCCTTTGGCTGGCTATATATTTCAGAAATATCAATACCGACGGGTTGTTGGTATTTGAGTTCAGCTAAGCGTCGATCAAACCGTTTCCCTACTTCTACAACATTGATTCCGGAGCTAAACGAAACACCTAAGTTTAAGGCAAGTTGTCCATTGAAATTGATTATGTTTGAAGGAACCTCAACATAACCCCGTTTTATTTGAGCCACATCCTTTAGGAAAATTAAACCTTGAGCACCACCTTCAGTTAGTATCAAATCACCCAATTGTTCTACATCTTCAAACTCCCCTGTCGGATGGATTCGAAGATACTCATCCCCAATCTTAACGGCTCCAGCATCTGACACTACATTTTGGGTGGCTAGAAGGTTGAACATACTATTTGGTGAGAGTCCGAGTGAACTTAGCTTTTTCATTGATATTTCAATGAAAACTTGTTCTTGCTGTTCTCCAGAAACACTTACCTTTCCTACACCCTCAATAAGCTCCAGCTCGCGGCGTAAATAATCCACATAATCAAGCAGCTCTTTGTAGGAGTATCCTTCACCCGATACGGCCAGCAAAATTCCAAAGACATCACCAAAATCATCAACAACCGATGGTGTATTTACCCCTGGAGGTAATTGCGGTGCTAAATCATTCACTTTTCTCCTAAGTTCATCCCATATCTGCGGAAGGTCATCTGGACCATAATTGTTTTTCATTGTCACTGTTATCTGAGACAACCCTCTACTCGATATCGAATTAACTTCATCGACATAGATCAATTGCTGAACCGCTTTTTCTATTGGATAGGTAACCTCTTCTTCAACCTGAACTGGTGTGGCTCCCGGGTAGCTAGTAACAACCAATGCATCTTTGATGGTAAAGGCAGGGTCCTCTAAGCGCCCCAATTCAAAAAATGCCGATGCGCCTCCTATCAAAAAAATCAGAGAAAGCATCCAACTAATAACGCGATTCTTTATAAAATAAGCTGCGATCCCTGTCTCTTCAGTAGTAGCCGTATCTAATTTATTATTTATCTGCTCACTCATTTTACTGACTCCTGATCTGACATAGGTGACGTGATGAGCTCTACTTTTACCCCATCTCTTAATCTGGAGATTCCAGCAATAACTACTTTATCGCCTTTATCTAGCCCTTCAACGACCTGAATATGCTTATAGCTAAATTTTCTTGTTATAACTTTCGCTTTCCTTACCGAATTATCGTCATTGACCAACCAAACGTATTTATTTTCTCTATCTAAACTAACCCCATCAGGATTAAATATGGCTTCTACGGGTACCGTGATCGTTAGAGATGCTGAGTCCAAAGCACCCACCCCACCTTCTATGGGCGCAACATCAACAGCCATTCCATCCAAAATTATCTGGTCTTCAGGCATTGGCATTGTCAATGTCACTGTATAGGTTGCGCTCTCTTGATCTTGCTCTGTGGTATATTCCTTCAAAGAAGCCCGGTAAATTTCACCATTCTTAACCCGTACATCAGCCTGAACATTCTGGAACTCAAATTCGCTAGGTACAGTGGTAAAAAGTTGGTCGGGGACCTGAACAACAATATCGACTGCTGTCGGATTATGTAAGTTAACAACCTGCTGGCCTGGCTGAATATTTTCAAATTGATCAACATTAACTCTGGAAATAATGCCATCATACGGTGCCCGTAATTGGGTAAACGACAACCTCAGTTTAGCAAGGTCCAATTCAGATTTAGCAATCATCCTTTTAGCCGCTAGTTCATCAAACTGTGATTGAGCCAGCATGCCTTTTTTCACTAGCGGTTCTGAACGTCGATATTGACTATTGGCGACAGTGTAAGAAGCTGTTGCATTATCGACATCTAAATTGAAATCCGTAGGATCGATTAAGGCAATAACGCTTCCTTTTGTGACCCTGTCACCCTCCTTGACGTTAAGTTCACTAACTTCGCCTGGAACCCGAAAACTGAGTCTGGATCGATCTGCTGCATGTGCAACAGCGGGGAAATACAGCCGTCCATCCTTAAGCAAACTATCGCCAACCTGAACAACTTTTACTTTAGGTATATCAATTTGTTTTGTTGTTGCTCTATCCCCACATGCAGAAATTAAAGGAATTAGAACTAAGGCAAGTAAGCAAATGCGAATATTCATTATAATCCCCTCTCTTTAACCCATTCACGAACCTTCATGCCAGCCTGAATACCTGCCACACCAGAAACAACTATTCGATCCCCATTCATTAAGCCCGATAAAACCTCACCATCACTTCCTATAGAAACAGCAACTTTTTCAGTAATACCTTGCTTATCGACTCGCCACACATACTGACTATTTTCTTCGATAAATAACGCACTGTCTGCGATTGTATTTACCCCTCCGCTAGGTACTGATAATTGAATCTGACCCGACATTCCCGGAAGAATACCAACGTCTTTTGGCCGATTCATAATCATCGTCGTTTTGTAGCTTCCTGTTTTTGGGTCGGCCTCAGTATCAAGCTCTTGAAATTGTAATGGAAAAGACTTTTCAGGAAAGGAGTCGAAAATTATTGAAGCTTGTGCACTATCCGTTTTTTCAAAGCGACGAAGTAAGTAATCAGGCATCTGAAATACTACTTTAATTACCTCAGTCGTCTGGATATTCATCACTGGGTAATTCACGTTGATAAATTCATAGTTTTCAGCATTTACTATAGATACTGTACCATTATATGGTGCAACTAGACGTGTATAACTCAAATTGGCAGATGCTTGCTCCAACAAGGCTTTTGCGGAATTATAATTTGCCTGAGCCTTATCAAAATCTTGCTCTGATACAACCTTATCTTTACGTAACTTGCTCATGCGCTTGTATTGAACATTTGCTAGTTGAAAATTCGCTCTTGCCTGTTGCTTCAATAAACCAAATTCATCGGGATTTAACTCAGCAAGTACATCACCCTGCTTAACCATTTCACCAGCACTAACATTCAGCTTATTAAGCTGACCAGAAACACGAAATGCCAGCACAGCTTTGTTGCCTGCATCGGCGAGAGCAGGAAATGTTCGTACCAAATCACGGTGCCCAACAGAGACCGTTACAAGTTTGGCGGGACGTGATTCAGGTTCGGCAACAGGAGGTTCTTCACGGCTACAGCCGCCAAGAAAGACGACTGCAGACATAAACAGAAGTAATAGCTTAGGCATTTCTAATCATCCATATTAAATCGTTATCTAAACAACATAGATGATTAACAGAATAGATGCCAGTTAAGGTTTTGTTTAATCTACAAATTCATAACCATGATCTGGTTATCAACCTGACATCTGTTTTTGATAATTAGAGTTTATTAAATTCTCGATTTATTTTAAAAGTATCAGACGTAACGTATGCTTCTACTGCCCGCACTTGTTTTTCAACGTTTGCCAAATCTGATTCAATATTACATAAGAGATTTTCTGGTGTTTGACCCGATTGCCATGGCCTGTTTTTTATCGTGTGATCTTGCTTCGCTTTGAGATTCTCCTGGTAATCATACGGCTGCTTTTCGAGCATCAAAGTAAATGCAACATACGCCAGCATAACAAGAAAACTGCCTCCAAGAAGCGCCGCTGAAACCACCAGTATTCGAACTAACCATATCTCAGCACCAAAGTAATTGGCTATCCCGGCGCAAACGCCAGTCAATTTCCCATTTACCGGATCACGATATAGCTGCCTATCTCTCATAGTTGTCTCTCCAGCTTGGTGACTCTGAGTCCAGAATCCTTTCTAGTGTGACAATACGTTGCTGCAATGATTCTGCTTTCCCAGAAAGCGATTGCAGTTTCTCATAATCGTCAGTGGTTAAACCATGCTCTGACTTTTTCTTACTACGATAGTGAAGAAATAACCAAAGCGGCGCGACGAAAATTAAAAATACAATTATTGGTCCCGTAATCAATGCCGCTGTCATAGAAATACCTCTACCTTATTTATTATTTATCATTTTTCATTTGCTGTTTCAGTTTCTCTAACTCTAACTCTATCTCATCCTGAGCTTTCAACTCAGCAAACTCTTGATCCAGAGACTTACCTTTGCCGGACAATTCGTAACTATCAGCCTCAGCTTCTAACTCATCAATTTTACGCTCGTACTGTTCAAATTTCGAAAACGCTTCAGCGGTACGACTCGTATGCAAGTGCTTCTGTACATCTCTGCGGCTACCTGCTGTTTCTCTACGAATGGTCAGGGCTTGTTGCTTGGCTCGTGTTTCGTTGATCTTGGTTTCAAGCTTGCCGATTTCACCGGTTAATTTGTCTATCGTTTCTTCAACTAACGTCTGTTCAGTATGCAAACTCTTTATGATATCTTGCAACTTCTGTTTTTCAATTAAGGCTGCACGAGCAAGATCTTCGCGTTGTTTCAATAATGCTAGTGATGCCTTTTTCTGCCAATCATCAATCTGAGTCTCAACAGACTCTACATGACGAGATAACTCTTTTTTATCCGCTAATGCCTTCGCCGAATTAGTGCGAACTTCAACTAAAGTGTCTTCCATTTCCTGAAGAATTAAACGGATCATTTTTTCTGGATCTTCCGCTTTATCAAGTAACGCACTAATATTTGAGTTCACTATGTCTGCAAAACGAGAAAAGATGCCCATGATATAACTCCTTACTAATTTTAGTTAGATTTGCTTTTTAATGATTGATACCTTTGATAATCCAATAAGCGTGCCACATTTATAAACCAATAAATTCAATATGTTAAAAGAAAACAAAAAATATCACCAATCATGCTATGATAAATATAACTAACAGTTGGCAAATTTAACCAGGCTATTTAAGAAAGGAATCAAAGTGGAACAACAAACGCTTATCGGTGAGTCCCCAGAGTTCTTATCCGTTTTAGACAAAGTATCCTGCCTTGCGCCTATTGAGCGGTCAGTGCTCATTATTGGGGAGCGAGGTACAGGCAAAGAACTCATCGCACAAAGATTACATTATCTGTCTAAACGTTGGGATAAACCACTAGTCACACTCAATTGTTCCAGCTTGAGTGAAGGGTTAATTGATTCCGAGTTATTTGGTCACGAATCGGGCGCTTTTACTGGTTCAAAAGGAAAACACTTAGGTCGATTTGAGAGAGCAGAAAATGGAACACTATTTTTAGATGAACTGGCAACGGCACCTCTCTCTGTGCAAGAAAAACTATTGCGAGTTATAGAGTATGGTCAATATGAAAGAGTCGGCGGGAACAAAACACTCAGCGCCAATGTACGACTAGTTTGTGCGACCAATGCTGACCTACCACAAATGGCCGAACAGGGAGAGTTCCGGGCAGACCTATTAGACCGACTCGCGTTTGATGTTATTCATATACCTCCATTAAGAAAGCGAAACGAAGATATACCTCTACTAGCAGAGCACTATGCGATAAAGATGTGTCGTGAGTTATCCTTACCATTATTTGTTGGTTTTAGCCCTTTGGCCACTGAGCAATTAGCAGAATACTCGTGGCCAGGAAATGTTCGCGAATTAAAAAACGTGGTAGAGAGAGCAATCTATCAGCATGGAAACAAAAACTATCCTATTGAGCATCTAATTCTAGACCCGTTTCTTACGCCATGGTCAGGATCAGACAATTCCCCATCTACACTCAAAACCAAACAAGATGTTCAATTCACTTTTCCAATGGATTATAAAAATTGGCAGGAAGAATCCGACATCCTGTTACTCAACCAAGTGCTTAATGAAGCTAAACATAATAAGCGTACGGCGGCAAATTTGCTTGGACTCAGCTATCATCAACTAAGGGGCATGTTGAGAAAATACAATTTGGTTGGCCAAAATGACGACAAAGAGTAGCGCTATTTGCGCTATATACTTGGTCTGATTAGGTAAAAAATGGTAAATTAACCAGATCATAAGGCTCGACGCCTGTTTTCCAAATTAACGACAGCTCTTTCTATGAAAGCATTTTTGCAGTTTACTTTAAGCATCTGTAGCTTAGGCTTATTATCCGGATGTGGTGAAAACCTCGATCAAGATAAAATTCGAAATCAAGGCTTTGTATTTTGTGGGCAGGGTGCCCCGACCTCTTTCAATCCTCAGCTTGTTGAGAGTGGCATCACTTCTGAGTCTCTCAGCCCACAAATATTTGATTCTCTGTTAATTTTGAATCCAAATAGCCATGAGCCTATGCCTAGCCTAGCTAAAAGCTGGACAGTAAATGAAGAAAGAACAGAATATGTATTTCAACTCCGTCGTGATGTGGCTTTCCAAACAACGTCTTGGTTTTCACCCTCTCGTTATTTAAACGCATCTGATGTGGTATTTAGCTTTAATAGAATAATCAACAAAAACAGCGAATTTCACCACGTAAGCAATGCGAGTTATCCCTGGTTTACAGGCATTGAATTCGCTGGATTGGTCAAGAGTGTCGAATCTATCGATGAGCATCTGGTCAAATTTACCTTAAATCATGCAGACAATACGTTTTTATCCAATATCGCAACAACCTACTCTGTCATACACTCCAAGGAGTACGCAGACAAGCTGGCTAAAGAAGGGAATAAAAAACTGATAGACCAAAAGCCCATCGGCTCTGGTCCGTTCTATTTAGATGAATATCAAGTGGGTGACTTGGTTCGCCTTAAACGCCATGATAATTATTGGCGTGGACAACCTAATGTGGAACAAATCGTTTTTGACATATCTTCCCGTGGAACAGGCCCACTAGCGAAACTTCTCAGAAACGAATGTGATGTGCTCAACTCCCCAGTTTCCAGCCATATCCCTATCATAAAACAACACGATGAGTTGATACTCGAAGCACGTTCTTCAATGAACGTCGCCTTTATCGCCATTAATACCGATCACAAAGCGCTTAAAGACGTGAGGGTAAGACGAGCCCTCAACCTTTCTATCAACCGGAAAAGTATATTAGATTCAGTTTATTACGGCACGGGTGAGCAAGCCTATTCACTATTACCGCCAAATTCTTGGGCCTATCAAAAAGATGCCGTGCAAATTCGTTATGACCGCAATTATGCTCTCGCACTTCTGCGAGAGGCTGGTTACGTGAAAGGATTATCGTTATCCATGTGGGTTCCTCTCGAACCAAAAGCGTACAACCCTAGCCCGAGAAAAACCGCAGAATTAATTCAAGCCGCTTTCGCTGATATCAGTGTCACTCTAAACCTTTTCACTAGTGACCAATTTGATAGAAGTGAACTTAGCAAACATAAAAATATCGATTTGGTACTCACCGGTTGGAATGCCAGCACTGGTGATCCTGATAATTTCCTTCGCCCTTTACTCTCTTGTAATGCAGAACAGTCTGGGCTAAACGTTTCTATGTGGTGCAACCCTGACTTTGACTTCCTTCTTGATCTTGCAAAAGAAACCAATCAGACCCGTTACCGGATGAATTTATATAAACAAGCACAAAACATCATGAATGAAGAAGTCCCCGTCATTCCGCTTGCCCATGGAGCTCAATTTCAGGCCTATCATAAATCTCTACAAGGTTTTAATATCAGCCCATTTAGTTCTCAGAGCTTTCACAATGTAGAGAGGACAAAATAATGTTTCGTTATACTGTGCGCCGCTTTAACCTCTTTGTAATTACGTTGTTGATGCTAACATTGGTCGGCTACAACATCGTCTTGCTCGATGATTCCTCTGTTTGGCATAAGATGGAATTTTGGGACGGTTGGATTCTTTATTTGCACCAGCTAGCGCAACTCGATTTTGGCATCAACAAACAAGGCTATCCTATCCTTGACGACTTGCTAATGGTTTTTCCCGCGACTCTTGAACTGTGTCTGTTCGCTTTTATTTTTGCGCTATTAGTCGGTATTCCTCTAGGTACATTAGCAGGGATGCGTCAAGGCAAGTTTATCGATACGTTTATTTCGTTCGTTTCCATGTCTGGTTATTCGGCTCCCTTATTTTGGGTTGCCTTGCTGATGATTATGTTTTTCTCTCTTCATTTACAGATATTACCTGTTTCCGGGCGGTATAATCTGCTCTATGAAATCGAACCTATCACCGGTTTTGCCATTATTGACGCATTCATGTCAAATAAAATGTATCGTGCCGAAGCCTTACAAAGCGTAATTTCACATCTGATTTTACCTTGTATGGTTCTTGCTTTAGCCCCCACGACGCAAATTGTTCGCCTTATGCGCGCCTCAGTTGCTGAGGTAATGTCCCAGAACTACATTCGCGCGGCACGCATTAAAGGCCTATCAAAGTATGAAATTGTCATGCAACACGTAATGCGAAATGCCTTACCGCCAATTATTCCCAAATTTGGTGTACAACTTTCAAGCATGCTGACATTCGCCATTATTACTGAATCTATTTTTAACTGGCCCGGTATCGGTCGTTGGTTACTGAATGCGTTATCAAATCAAGATTATGCATCCATTCAGGCAGGAGTAATCGTGGTAGCGTCATTTGTATTATCGGCCAATATCTTATCCGATCTCATTGGCACTGTGGCTAACCCACTGGTAAGGAAAGAGTGGTATGTTAACAAGTAATATTTATCAGGAAGAGCATGTTCCTACTCAATTCGAACGTTTTGCTAAAAGTTTTAGGCAAAATAGCTTCGCTATGTTTGGTTTGTGGTGTCTTGGTTTTGTCATCATTGTTACGTTAGCTTCACCTTGGTTAGCTCCGCATGACCCCCAACTTCAAACGGGCAACTTATTGGTACCACCTTCATGGAACCATGAAGGCAGCATCGAGTACTTTCTGGGTACAGATGATTTAGGTAGAGATATTCTTTCCCGAATCATTACGGGCTCACAGTTAACCTTTGGTGCAGCCGTTCTTATTACTATTGTTTCTACCCTTGTTGGCTGTAGCATTGGTATCCTTGCGGGCATGACCAAAGGCTTGTTATCAAGTACCCTAAACCACTTACTTGATACAGTAATGTCAATTCCATCTCTGCTTTTAGCTATTATCTTTGTCGCATTTCTCGGCTTCGGTGAGTTCAATATTCTATTGGCTATATGTCTTGCTCTGGTTCCGCGCTTTATTCGCTCACTCTATACGGCGGTTCATGGGGAGTTAGAAAAAGACTACATTATGGCTTCACGTCTGGATGGAGCTAACGATTTCTATCTGCTAACCAACTCCATTTTCCCTAATATTCTTGCCGTTATTGCTGCGGAATTTACCATGGCAATGACCATCGCTATTTTGGATATCACAGCGCTCGGTTTTCTTGGCCTTGGTGCCCAGGCTCCCAGTACTGAGTGGGGGGCTATCCTAGGTGACTCGGTAGAATTAATATATCTCGCACCATGGACAGTAACGCTGCCCGGCCTTGCTATCATGTTTACGGTTATCGTCATCAACCTTGTTGGTGAAGGTGTAAGACAAGCGTTAAACGCAGGTATCGAATAATGCCTTTATTAGACTTTAGACACTTAACCATAGAAATTGAAACGCCTCATGGCTTAGTTAAAGCCGTGGATCGTATGAGTATTACTATACAAGAGGGCGATATTCGTGGCTTAGTTGGAGAATCCGGCTCTGGTAAAAGTTTGGTCGCCAAGGCTATTGTCGGTATTTGTAAAGACAATTGGCGTATCTCAGCTGACCGTATGCGTCTCGGAGATGTAGATCTATTACAACTAACACCAAAAGAAAGAAGGCGTGTTATTGCCCGCGACGTCGCTATTATATTTCAGGAGGCGTCAACCTGCCTAGACCCCTCAGAAGAAGTGGGCATTCAATTAGCTGAATCTATCCCGGCAAAATCCTTTGAGGGCCATTGGTGGGAAAGAATAAAATGGCGCAAAAAACAAGCGATAGCTTTACTTCACAAGGTCGGTATTAAAGATCACAAACGGCTAATGAGCAGCTACCCTTACGAATTAACCGACGGTGAATGTCAGAAAGTCATGATCGCCATGGCAATTGCTGCGAAACCAAGGATTTTAATTGCTGATGAGCCAACCAATGACTTAGATCCCATTACACAATCACAGATATTGCGCTTGTTAAGTCGAATGAATCAAGTAAACAACACAACCATCTTATTGATTGGACATGACTTGACCACCATTACACAATGGGCAAATCGAATCACAGTGATGTACTGCGGTCAATCTGTAGAATCCGCCTCTACAGAGCAAATTTTAAAGGCACCAAAGCACCCTTACACGGCGGCACTTTTAAAGGCAATGCCCGATTTTAGCGGTAATATACCTCACAAACAGAAGTTACAATCTCTACCAGGTGCCATTCCGCCATTGCAACATTTGCCAATAGGGTGCCGTTTAGGCCCTCGTTGTCCCTATGCTCAGCGGCAGTGTGTAGAAATACCCTACTCTAAAAAAATTAAAGACCATAAGTTTTCTTGCCATTTCCCATTGCATACGGAGAAAAAGTCATGAGTGCTTTGCTAGAAGTTGATAACCTATCCAAGCGATTTATCACTCGATCAGGCTTTTTTGGAACTAAAGAACAAGAAGCCGTTAAACCGGTCAGTTTTTCGCTCGAAGTTGGTGAAACAATTGGTTTTATTGGTCAAAATGGGTCTGGGAAATCAACGTTAGCAAAAATGCTCGCTGGTGTTGTCGAACCTTCACAAGGCGAAATAAGAGTAAACGGAGAGAAACTCGAACACAGAGATTACTCTACTCGCTGCAAACTCATTCGTATGATTTTTCAGGATCCAAACAGCTCACTTAATCCGCGAATTCAGATTGGTCGCATTCTAGAAGGACCGTTAAAAAGAAACACTGAAATGTCACCAGAAGCGCGTATGCAAAGAGTTAAAGCGACACTAGTTCGCGTGGGACTACTCCCCGAGCATGCATACTTTTATCCGCAGATGTTGGCTGCAGGTCAAAAACAGAGAGTCTGTTTGGCCCGGGCTTTAATTTTGCAACCGTCTATCATCGTAGCTGATGAAGCGCTAAACGGTTTAGATATGGCAATGCGGTCACAGATCATTAACCTGTTTTTAGAGCTACAAGATGAGATGGGAGTTGCCTTTGTTTATGCTTCTCAACATATCGGAATAATAAAACACATTACAGATAAAGTGATGGTGATGCACGAAGGAACGGTTGTGGAATATGGTGAGACAAGCAAGGTACTTACCTGTCCGGAACACCCTATTACTCAAAGGCTAGTAGAAAGTCATTTTTACAAAGCCCCTAGTTACAGAAAGTGCTCATAATTTTAAATGCTTATCGCATTAAAAGCACTTCGTATTAACAGCTTTCCGTATTAAGAAGTCGCCATATAAAAAGAATGCCATCACGATAAACGTGATGGTTATTCCTTTCGGTCTAGCGTTGACTGGCGCTGAGTTTTTTAAGTTCGAAGTCAAATTCATCCGGATACAAAACAACGCCTTCTTCATGAAGATTAGGAAAGACCACTACCGCGAGTTCGTCATCTTCCAAACCGTTAGTCCAGCGGCTATGCCATTTGTTTAATGAAATAACTTCAGAAACACAGTTCTCCCATTCTCCGGTCGCCCACTCTTCTGCAAACTCTTTGTTTGGCCATACAGGAACACAATCTTCATCTTCGGTATTCAGCATGACACAACCGTGTTCATCTTTAAGAATCCAAACCTCACGACTAGACACTATTTCTTTAAGACAGTATTTGAAACGTTTTTCGCTATCAAATTGGTTGATCTCATCCATTCTGGATTTTTCTAATGGGTTTGACATAATTTGCCCTTAACAATTGAAATAGGCGAAGTAAATACTTCGCCTATATATACAACAGACCTTATTCATAGGTCATTTGAACATGTCGGTATTCGTTTACCGCAGAGTTATACTAACTCACCCTGAAGCCAAGGCCAGCCTTGCTTTTTACGGCTTAACGTATTCGCC
>ASRM01000140.1_pt1 | contig 13213 bp, 10 predicted proteins | sample 693238 | NCBI WGS metagenome assembly ASRM01 (sample SAMN02169242, study PRJNA158439) | bioreactor metagenome | isolation source: day 74 sample from continuous culture bioreactor inoculated with sediment... | place: Germany: Bremen
GTTGTCATTGCGTGTGCTGGTGTCGCAAACGTATCGCCTATCGAGCTGGCAAAACGCACCGCTATACCAATGATTGGTGGTCTGCTAACTGTGCTCGTTCTTTCTCAATTACTGGTGTAAGAGGTTACCATGGAGATAGTCCAACGTTTCTTAAGTTATACCGAAATTAACACTACAACCAATCGTGAAAACGGGGCGGCGGGCATTATGCCCTCTTCTCAAGGGCAGATGGTTTTAGCAAAAAAACTGCAACAAGAATTAATTGACCTTGGTTTAACAGACGTTGTTGTTTCTGAGCAAGCTATTGTCACAGCGACCATGCCCTCTAATGTTGACTATGCTATTCCGTCTGTCTCGTTCTTTGCCCATTTAGATACCAGTGCAGAGCAAAAAAATGATACGCGAGCACAAATTGTTAAGCATGAAAGTGATGAAATATGTCTCAACGAAACGTTAGGTATATTTCTTACCGAAGCAGAGTTTCCTGAGTTAAATCACTATCGTGGTCAGGAAATAGTGGTAACTGATGGGACAAGTTTACTCGGTGCTGACGACAAAGCTGCTATTGCCGCTATTACGGATAGTTTGGAATATTTCATGTTAAACCCTGAGATACCACACGGCGATATTAAAGTGGCTTTTTTACCAGATGAAGAGCAAGGTCTTCGTGGTGCAAAAGCGTTTGATGTTGCCAGTTTTGGTGCTGATTTTGGTTACACACTAGATTGCTGTGGGATAGGAGAGTTTGTGTGTGAAAACTGGAATGCTGGTAATGCAGTTGTGACCTTTACCGGGCAATCAGCGCATCCCATGTCGGCAAAGGGCAAACTGAAAAACTCGTTATTAATGGCTCATAAGTTCATTTCTATGTTGCCTCCGGGAGAGGCGCCTGAATATACAGAAAATCGTGAGGGTTATTACTGGGTAAAAGAATTGGCAGGCAGCAGCGCTGAAACTGTATTGAAACTCGATATTCGCGATTTTAGTTGGCAAGGTTATCAGGAGAGAATGACATTTCTTGCGACGCTCGCCCGTAATATGAATGAGCTGTATGGTGGCGTAGACATAGAGTTAAGTGATCGCTATGAAAATGTGGCAAATAGCTTACAAGGAGAAAATAGCTATCCAATCGATATTGCCATACAGGCATATAAAAACAGTGGGATAGTGATGAATCAGATACCAATGCGTGGTGGCTATGATGGCGCGGTATTGTCGCAAAATGGTTTACCTTGCCCAAATTTGTTTACTGGTGCGCATAATTTCCATTCGATATACGAGTATTTGCCAGTGGACTCCTTACGAGCGGCGAGCCGTGTAGTACAAGAGATCATTAAGATCACCCATAATAAATTTTCTCAATAGTGTCGAGGTTTGTATGAACATAATGCTTTTTAGTAATGGAAAGCTGAATGGCAATGATAATATTCTGCAATATGGCGCAGAATGGATTAAGCCAATGATGGAAAAAACAAAACCGAAAAAACTGGTGTTTATTCCATATGCGGTGATTCGAGGTAGCTATGCCGAACGCACTGAGGCAGTTCAAGCTGCATTTCAAAATTACGATTGTGACATTGTTGGTATCCATGAAACGGATGATCCGGTTGAAGCCATTAAACAAGCCGATGGTGTCATTATTAGTGGAGGTAATACTTGGGTTCTTAATCGCATGATGCACGATCAAGGCTTAATAAAACCGATCCGCCAAGCGGTCATTGAGCAGAATAAACTCTTCATTGGCTGGAGTGCTGGTACTAATGTAGCTACACCAACAATTCGGACTACGAATGACATGCCTATTGTCAGTGCTGCGATTTTACCGTCCCTTAATTTAGTGCCGTTTCAAATTAATCCGCATTATATTGAAGCGTCTATATCTGGTCACCTTGGTGAAACTCGTGATGAGCGTATTGAAGAGTTTTTAGCAATAAATCAAAGTGAAGTGGTGGTGGGTATTGCCGAAGGTACCATGCTGCAATTGTCTGATGGAAAATTGACGTACCACAGCGCGACGGGACAACCAATGAAGTTTTTTGAATACGATAAACCTGTTGTTGAGTTTAATGAAACCAGCGAATTGGATTTTCTGTTGACGTTGGGCTGCTGACTAAAAAATGAGCTCTTAATACGGGTTAGCAGTGGTGCTCTGTTAATCCGGTGTTTTTGATTGGTAATCTTTTTGCAACAAATATGTGAATTGAAGAGGATATATCAAGGTATCCATCTGGGTTATTCTAATTTAACCTAAGCTTACACTATTCCGAGCTGAGCTTAGATTATAAATCTATAAGAATAACCAGACTGGACATCACGTGGAGCACCTATGCAGCAACCTTATCAAGATCTGATTAATGAACTGAATAAGACGATTGATCAAAAAAGAATCATCACAGACCCAACCCTGACACTTGCTTATGGTACAGACGCCAGTTTTTATCGATTGACCCCAAAACTTGTTTTGCAGCTCGACTCTATTGATGAAGTAGTGTTAGCCGTAAAAGCCTGCGGCCAAAGAAATATCCCACTGACTTTCCGTGCTGCAGGAACCAGTTTATCAGGGCAAGCCATTTCAGATTCCGTTTTAATCACCCTGACAACCAACTGGCGACAATACAAAATATTGGATGAGGGAAAGCAGATCTGGCTTCAACCTGGAGTCATTGGTGCGGACGCGAATAAGTATCTAGCACCTTATGGACGTATGATTGGCCCTGATCCTGCGTCTATCAATACGTGCAAAATTGGTGGTATTGCCGCGAATAACGCTTCTGGAATGTGCTGCGGAACCGCTAAAAACAGTTACAAGACATTAGCGGGTATGACAATTGTTCTCGCTGACGGTACCATTTTAGATACGTTAAACAATGAGAGTGTGGAAGCATTTAAACTCACGCATTCACAGTTAGTTTCAGATCTGATAGCGCTTGCTGCTGATTGCCAGAATAACCCAGAGCTTGCCGATAAAATTCGTCATAAGTATCGCCTTAAGAATACCACGGGTTATAGCCTGAACTCCTTGGTGGATTATTCGGATCCTATCGAGATACTTCAACACTTGCTTATTGGCTCGGAAGGTACCCTTGGATTTATAGCAGATATCACTTACAACACTGTGATTGACCATGCCGACAAGGCATCAGGCTTATTTGTATTCTCTGATATCGAAAGTACATGTCTGGCAGTTAGTGAATTGAGTAAAACAGAAGTCGCCGCTGTTGAACTAATGGACAGTCGCTCGTTGGCCTCTGTCGCAGACAAACCGGGAATGCCGGGTTTTATTGCCGAGCTAAGTGAAACAGGCAATAACGAAGCAGCGGCTCTGCTTATCGAAATTCACGCAGCAGATGCTCAAGACTTGGAAAGACAGTCTGCTGAATTGTTGGCCATTATAAATAAGTATTCCCCGATTGAAATGGTCGAATTTAGTCGGGATACCACGGTTTGTGCTCAGCTATGGGGTATTCGTAAAGGACTGTTTCCTGCTGTCGGTGCAGTTCGAGAAACGGGTACTACGGTCATTATCGAAGACGTAGCCTTTCCACTTGAACAACTGGCACCTGCTGTTCGAGAGCTTCAGGAGCTATTTGTTAAGTATGATTATCATGAAGCGATTATATTTGGTCATGCGTTAGCGGGTAACCTTCATTTCGTGTTTACTCAGGCATTTGATAGCGAAAAAGAAATTGCAAGATACAGCGAGTTTATGGATGCGGTCGCGACATTAGTCGCTGTTGATTATAAGGGCTCGTTAAAAGCTGAACACGGCACCGGGCGTAACATGGCACCTTACGTTGAGCTGGAATGGGGCAAAGATGGCTACGAACTTATGCAGAAGATTAAAATAATCTTTGATAAGAAGGGTATTTTTAATCCCGGCGTTATTCTTAATGATGATCATGAATCTCATATTCAGAACCTGAAAGAGATGCCGGCAGCGGATACATTAATTGATAAATGTATCGAATGTGGTTTTTGTGAACCTGTTTGTCCGTCACGAAACCTCTCTTTAACGCCGAGACAAAGAAACTCCGTTTATCGGGAAATTAGCCGGTTACGCAGAACCAACGAAGATCCGGCTAAGTTAGCTGAAATGGAAAAGGTATTTAGGTATCAAGGTGTCGATACTTGTGCGGCAACTGGTTTGTGTGCAGATCGCTGCCCTGTAGGTATAAACACCGGTGATTTGATGCGTAAGTTAAGACAAGATCACAGTGATAGTGCAAAAAGTATCGCTCGCTGGACCGCAAATCATTTTGAAGGCATTACCAAAGCGACCAAACTGGGTTTGACTGCTGCTAATGGCGTGCATACTGTCATTGGAACGAAAAATATGCGTGCCATGACTAAAGTTGCACATAATTTGTCAGGACAGAAAATTCCACTCTGGACACCACATTTACCAAGGCCTGCGTCAGATGTTAATACGTTGACAATTCGTTCAGTAGGTAAAGAGAAGGTGGTTTATTTTCCAAGCTGTGCTTCTCGAAATATGGGTACTGAAAAGAATGCCATGGATAACAGGCCACTAGCGGAGGTGACGATCTCGCTACTTGAAAAAGCTGGCTACGATGTGATATTGCCAGAAGACGTTAATAGTCAATGTTGTGGTATGCCATACAAGAGTAAAGGCTACGTTGATACTGCTAACGACAAGATGAACAGCTTACAAACAGCGCTTTGGAATGCTTCTAATGACGGGAAGTATCCCATCTTAATGGATACGAGTCCGTGCGCCAGTTTAAGTAAAGAAGCGTTACAAAAAGAACTGGCTATATATGAACCGTTTAAATTTGTCTCCGAATTTGTGTTGCCGAGGTTGAGTATTACTCCGCAAGCAGAACCAGTAATGTTACACATTACCTGTACATCTCGCAGAAGTGGTTTGGCAGACATAATGCAAAAAGTAACACAAGCGTGTGCAGAAAAAGTCATTATACCTGAGGATATTCAATGCTGTGGTTTCGCAGGAGATAAGGGATTTACCACACCTGAGCTCAATGCATCAGCGCTTGCGTCGTTGAGCTCTCAAGTGCCGGAGCATTGTACTGAAGGCTATTCGAATAGCCGAACCTGTGAGATTGGGTTATCAGAGCATAGTGGAATAGAATACCGCTCGATATTGTATTTGGTTGACAAAGTCAGTTAATTAACAAAAATTAATAAAAAAGCGGCTCTGATATAGAGCCGCTTTTTTTGTTTTAACGAAATAAAGGTTACCTTAAGGAATAAATTAATGTTAAAGTCATTAACGAATTTAACATCCTTGCAACTACTGGTGTGTATATATACCTATTAGGTGTTAGTTCCGTAAATAGATATTCACAATATTAATTATGTTTTTATATTACGTGAGTAATAACTATATGTAGGTATTATTACTTATTATTACTTATTATTAGCTAATTACGTTGTAATTTAACAACAAACATAAAAATACCTTTTATCTTAATAATTAACATTTGAAGGATATTTAGCCGGTTTTAATGTGTGTTGCACCATTTATTATATCTATTTTGGAAACTTACTGTGTCATTATCTCTGATTTAAATTATTATCCAATTGCCCCTTATTGTTTAACTTGTTGTTTCTACGAGGCTTTTTGTGTCGAGTGCCGTTTGTTAGGCTTTTTGGGTATTTGTAAAACCCCAGTTAACGTGTGGTTCCTTAATTAGAGGGGATGCAATTATTTTTCAGGCTTATTAAAATAACTCGGCCACAATAAATAATTGTATATAAGCAACAAACAAAAATATTAATAATAAAATTAATTTCATATTTCCCAAGAAATATAGAGTTCATTGTATGGAGTAGTTCTGAATGTTAACCCTATTTATATCCGTTATGCCCATAGTCATTCTTATTTGGATGATGACAAAAAAAAATGGTGTTCCATCCCATATCGCACTACCTGTGACTGCGTTAATGGTTGGAACTCTGCAATACTTTTACTTCAATACTGGTTTTACACTGATCAGTGCAAACATCATCGCGGGTATGTTGTCAGCCATTACCCCAATATCCATTGTGGCTGGTGCCATATTAATTAATAGACTGACGTATTTATCTGGTGCAGAGGCTGTAATTCGCCGCTGGCTGGAAGGCATCAGCCGTAACCAGGTTGCACAACTTATGATCATTGGTTGGGCTTTTGCTTTTATGATTGAAGGTGCATCCGGATTTGGTACGCCTGCTGCAATTGCTGCTCCCATTCTTGTTGGACTTGGTTTCCCTCCTTTAAAAGTAGCAATGTTAGCATTAGTGATGAACTCAGTACCGGTATCGTTTGGTGCGGTAGGAACACCAACCTGGTTTGGTTTCTCTAACCTTGGACTAGATAACTCTCAGTTGCTGGAAGCTGGGCAGGTTAGTGCACTTATTCATATGGTCGCCGCGTTTGTTGTTCCGCCTATGGCACTTCGCTTTGTGGTTAGTTGGGGTGAAATAAAGCGCAACTACCTATTTGTGTTGTTAAGCACTCTGTCTTGTACGATACCGTATTACCTGATAGCACAGTGGAATTTTGAGTTCCCTGCTCTGGTTGGTGGCGCTATCGGTCTTATCATTTCGGTTATCATTGCAAAGTCTGGATTGGGCCTTCAAAAAGTGGTGAAGTCAGAGAGTGATGCGAAGAGCAAGCCAGTTGCATTTGCAGAAGTGATGAAGGCAATGACGCCGACACTGCTGCTTATCTTTATTCTTATTGTGACTCGTATCAAGCAGTTTGGTATCAAGTCAATGTTAGTAGACAATACTGAAGTCTTTAGTCTTTCATTAGGGCCTTTGGGTGATTTTAGTATTAGTCAGGCACTGATCCTCAAGCTTAGCCAAATTTTAGGGACGGATGTGGCATGGGCTTATAAGACACTCTATGTTCCGGCGTTGATTCCATTCTTATTAGTTGCACTGATTTCCATTCCTGTATTTAAATTAGAAGGAAAGATAGTTAAGCAGATGTTTGTGGAAACAGGCAGCCGGATTAAAACTCCTTTTATTGCTCTGGTTGGTGCACTGATCATGGTGAAACTGATGATGACAGGTGACGAAAATTCTCCAATCATGGTAACGGGCACAGCGTTCTCTGATTTGATGGGAACTAGTTGGCAGTACGTTGCGGCCTACTTAGGTGCCTTGGGCGCATTTTTCTCAGGCTCTGCGACGGTTTCTAACTTAACCTTTGGTGCTATCCAACAAACCATTGCTATCAATACCGGGTTGTCTCAAACCACCATTTTGGGTCTTCAATCAGTAGGTGGCGCAATGGGTAATATGGTTTGTATTAACAACATTATCGCCGTTTCAACCATTCTGGGCATTTCAAATAAGGAAGGTTACATTATCAAGAAGACCGTTAAACCTATGATTGTTTATGGAATCGTCGCCGCGGTGGTGAGCACTTTCATCTAAAACTTTTTACTTAATAGTGTCAGCAGTCTTACTATCTCCAAAAATACTGCTTAATTTAAAGGTCCGAGCTATGTAGCCGGACCTTTGCTTTAGAATTTTTCTGTGTTGCGGTTATAACAGTCGTAGATATGTTCGATAAAAAGTTTGGTTTTTACCGGTAAATGTTTTGTATATGGATAGACTGCGTAAATGCCTAAGCATTTTCCTACTTGATCCGGAAGAACTTCAATCAGCTGCCCTTCCTTGAGTTCGTCAAATACAAGCACTTTAGGTAAATAGACTAAACCTTGTCCCAGCAGGGCCGCTTTCTTTAAAGCAGAGGCATTGTTGCTGCAAAAGTTACCAGAGACACTCACAGTAAATGGCTCTTTCTTGCCCTTAAACAACCAGTCAAACGCGCCGGTTTCTTGATAGGAATAACCAAGGCAGTTGTGATCTTTTAAATCAAGGTGAGTTTTTGGGATAGTACGTTTTTCAAAATAGCTTGGTGCGCCACATATAATCCAGTGAGCATCGACTAGACGCCTGGCAATAAAGCTGGAATCGGGAAGAATACCTGTTCTAATGGCGAGATCGTACCCTTCACTAAGAAGGTCGACAAACCGATTATCCAGATCCATATAGACTTCAATATCGGGGTATTTTTCACTAAACTCTGCAATAGCCTGAGGCAGTATGAGTTCACCGGAGATGGTTGGGACTGTAATACGGATACTGCCTGAAAGGCTTTCTCCCAATCCGTTGAGTTCATCTTCGGCGTTTTGTACTGAAAGGAATATTTCACGTGCATGCCGATAAAATATTTCGCCAGCTTCGGTAAGGGTTATTTTACGAGTGGTGCGATAGAGGAGTTGAACACCCAAGTCTTGCTCTAGCCTAGTCACTCTTTTGCTGACGACAGATTTTGTCAGCCCAACCTGTTCGGCAGCCTTGCTAAATGACCCGTGTTCTATTAGCTGATAAAAAATAAGAAAGTCGTCGGTATTTCGCATTATTAAACTTATAGCAATAAAGTGATGTATCGTTGCTATAAGTTTATAACAACAAGCTACAAATTTCTGGTGAAATTATGTGATTTTAGAGTATAAGTGCAATGGGAATAAATAAGTATTCTTAATGCGTATTATTATCATTTGTATATTTATATTGTTTCGAAGTAATGCTTCTACGTAAATGTTTCTAAATAAAATGATAAATAAATTTATCAAATTATTATTTTATGTATAAATCTGCTTAACAGGTTTCAACTAGATGATCACAAAGCTATTTATTCAAATATGGTGATATTTATTTTTTTGATTAAGGTCAAACAATTCAATGGCTAAAATCCTATCCTTTAGTGGTAAGGAAAAATTATATAGCCATGGGAGCTTAATATGAATAAATCAATAATTGCAGTAAGTACCGCTGTCGCATTAGCAGCAATACCTGTTGGATTTGCACAGGCTAAGAGTAGTGTATTAGAAAGTAATAAATCGATGGCTGATATTACCATTGATGGTCAGGCAGATTCGGCGTGGGATAATGCTAAATCAATAAAAATTAAGCTCAATAAATTACCATACAAACCAAATAATGGTTATGACGGCATCAAAAAAACTAACGTAGAAATGAAGTCCTTATACGATGATGAATATGTGTATTTCTTGGTGCGTTATGATGACCCAACGAAGAGTATTGACCGTTTTCCTTGGATAAAACAAGAAGATGGCTCATGGAAGCAGTTAAAAAATAAAGACAGCACTGGTCACGACAATACCTATTATGAAGATAAGTTCGCTGTGTTCTGGGATATCAATGCCGATGGATTTGACAAGAAAGGTTGTAATGCGGCGTGTCACCGTGCAAAAGACGGAAAAATTAACGGAATTAAAGATAAGAACCCAGCACGTAAATACACCAACGAGGGCCAGTTCATTGATATGTGGCACTGGAAAGGGGTTCGCAGTGCGGTACACAATCAGTTAGATGATCAGTATGTAGATAGTAATACTGACCCTAAAGCAAACAAAGGTTGGGGACGTAAAGGCGATAGCAAAACAGGTGGCGGTTACGTAAATAATGTTAAAGATGGTCAACCAGCCTATGTTTCAGAGAATCTGAAGGACGATACGTTGTTGATTCTTGAAACTGAAAAAGTACCATTTACTAAAGACTTCAGTGCTATTAAGCGTATCCCAGGGTTAACTGGTGCACCATTTACTGGTTCTCGTGGTGACGTTGAAGTGGGTGCTGAATGGAAAGATGGCGTTTGGACTCTTGAAATGAAACGTAAACTTGTGACTACCGGCAAAAATGCAGAAACACAAGACGTTCAATTTAAAGATATGAGTAAAACTTATCCGTTTGGGGTAGCTGTATTTGATAACTCTCAAATCAACCATATATTCCACAGAGGAGTTGTAAACCTAGCGTTTAAATAATCAACGATTGTTTAAATCTCACTAATTAGGCCGGCAATATGTTGGCCTAATTGAATTATAGAATATTAGCTAGGCTGGGTTTAAGACTATGGCTAAATTTATAAAGATATTGAGCGTTACTTTATTGAGCCTGTTTTTGTTCAGTTTTTCTAGTATATCCATTGCGCAAGAAAACATGTCTGAACAGACTTCAGAGCAGATTTTTAAATCTCAAATTGAAAATGACGATGATATGGTATTGCTTGTTAAAGAAAATAAGCGCTGCATTCGTTGCCATCAGAAAAAAAGATTGATAAAAGAAATAGAAGCGATAACAAGTGTCGGCTCTCACGCCAGCGAGGAATTTTTCAATAACTGTACCGCATGTCATGGGTTTAAGGGGAACCACCCTAAAGATGACGCTGAGATAATTAATTTTTCTGAACACTCTTCGCTTACGATTCAGACTCAAAATGAACAATGCACCACTTGTCACGTGCCAGAAGATTTAAGATCGGCAGAATGGACACATGATGTGCATTTTACCGAAATTAACTGTTCATCCTGCCATGAACTGCATCAGGATGTGGATCCGATAAAAAATATTGAGCCAACTTCCAGAATCCTAATGTGCATTGATTGCCATGGAATTTAAATTAAGAGGAACAGGATTATGAAAATAATTAAATGGTTATTGTTAAGTCTTCTTGTTGTCGCAGCGCCGATAGCTGGTGCGGAAGATCTACCTAATCCAGATGAAGATAACCTGGCTAACTTTCACTTAAAAGATGAAACGTGTGCGAACCAATGTCATGTAGATGAAGAGCCTTCAGATGATCTGGAATTTGAGTATAAAAGTTGCATAGAGTGTCACGACGTAATGTCTGAACTTGAAGGACGTCAACATAACATTAAGCATCAGGATGGCGAGAGTATGGAATGCGTTGAGTGTCATTTCCCCCATGAAGAGTCTGACCCTAAAGACATTTGTACTGATTGCCATGATGAAGAAGATGAAGAACTTGACGGATTTTACTCAGTACGAATAGAACAGTTTTTAAACCTTTATTCAACAGAAGCAAAATTTGTTCATCCAGTAGCGCTTGAATAGCGGTTACTAAGAATTATTTATTCCGTAACTTACTAATAAAAAACCCATCATTAATTGATGGGTTTTTTATTATTTATTTTGAGTTGAAGTTACTTATATTAAAACACGAGACTCGATATCAATGCCTAACTTGGTTAAAAAGTAGGTTTTGTTACTATCTTTTTCAACTAAGCCACTCTTGATTAGTTGGCGTAGGTGGAAATTAAATTTAGTATGATCTTCGATTCCCACCAAGCGGCATAAATCCATAAACTTAAGTTTTTGGTGAGTTTTAAGCTGACAAATCACGTTTCTGCGTATTGGGTTGGCTAGGGCACTAAAGACCAGATCACTGTCTTTGTTCGTTGCCGGTGCTTTTAAAGATTTTTCAGCATGAACTTTTTTAAGCGTGACGGACAAGGCTTGTAAGTTGAAAGGTTTAGCCAAAAACTCGTCAGCGCCTTTTTTCATTGCATTTACGGCCGTATCGACGGTGCCAAATGCGGTGATAATCACGATGCCCATATTTGCGTTTGTTTGTTTTAATACTGTAATTGCGTCAATTCCGCTGATCCCACTCATTACAAAATCCAGTAGGGCGATGTCATAATGATGCCTCATAGCGCAACTGATCGCTTGCTCTGCACTTTCACAGGCAGTCACGTCAAAGCCATCAAGAGACAAGGCTTCAGTGATGACTTCCCTTAAATCTAGGTCATCTTCTGCCAGTAGTAGTTTTAAACTCATTAGCTCTCCATGGGTAATTCAATATCAACACGTAAGCCTGTTTTGGTATTATTAAAGCTTAGCTTACCTTGATTTTGTTCCAGTATTTTTTGGCAAAGTGTTAAGCCCAGCCCAGTACCGTTATTTTTGTCTTTGGTAGTAAAAAAGGGCAACGTTATTTTTTCTTTGATGCTATCTTCAATGCCAGTGCCAAAGTCGGTAATTGACAATAAGACGTTTAATCCTTTTTGTTCCGCCTGAATACATATCAACTTTTTGTCAGATGAGGCATCAATGGCATTATTGACGATATTGATAATGACCTCTTCAAGCTGTTCTTTATCCGCATAAAAATAGAGGTCACTAGAAATTTGTTTCGATACCTCAAATTCCGTTAAACGATGCCCCATAAGATCTAATGCTTCATCGATCAGCTTATCCATAGAAACTTTTTGTTTAACCGCACTGCGTTTATGTGAAAACTGCAGTAACTCATGGCTGATATTAGCGGCCTTTACTACACCTTTCCGGATGTGTTGCAGGTGTCTTTTAATATTATCTTTGTCACAAGCTTCACCTTCCAACTGCTTCTCTAACAGATCGCAGCGCATGAGCGCACTGCTTAGTGGGGTTTTGATCTCATGGGCTATGCCCGAAGAGAGTTCGCCTATGTCTCTGAGTTTATCATCGTGTAGGGCTTCCTGAAGCGAACGTTCTATCTGGGTTTGTCTTTCAGCATCAAATAACTCTAGTGTTTTTCTAAGATAAAACAGTATGACCATAGCCAAAATGGTACGTACAGAAGCTCCAATAATGACGTCTTGAATATAAAATAATCCGGCAAATAAGCCATAAACGATTATCGATATGCCAAGGTACTCGACAGCACCGGCGGCTTTTCTCCCCTCCAGTTTTAGCTTTTTAGAGTAATTTTTAAGTGAAGCTCCGGCTAAAACACCAGCGCCAGAGCCAAATAGCCAACGAATTTGTTGTGTCGTTTCCGCAACGAAACTGTCTAAATCCTGAGAAACATACCGATAGATCACACTGAATAGAAACAAAATGGTAATCGACTGAGCAACAAATTGTATGTGTGGACGCAATCGCCATTTGGTCATGGCGAGCATTTGAATGGCAAAATATCCGAGGGCGACAAAGGAAGCCCACAATTTAACGACTTTGAATATTTTTACCGTACTATGCATTGCAAGCTCTTGCTTATATACATATAAGTACATTTCTGACCACTCGTGCAGTCCATGAATGAAGCCGAATATGGCTAAGGTCGGCAGAGCGGAGGCAATGGATAGGTGACTAAAGCGCAGATCGCGAAAGTAAATTGTGAAACCGATGGCGATGAATATTAAGCCGTACAACTGAAACAGACTAAATTCTAATAGCTCTTTCATTAACTGAGAATAACCTATTCCAACGAGACCAGAGCAGTATAGCAAACTCTCTATTGAGCTAAGTGGTTATATATTAACTTGTTTCACATATTTAAACTAAATATATATACTCAAGTAACCTCAAGATGTTTGTTCAGCGAGAATTTATTGGCGTCTGATCAAGGCACTGATTTGAAGGC
>ASRM01000141.1_pt1 | contig 13205 bp, 13 predicted proteins | sample 693238 | NCBI WGS metagenome assembly ASRM01 (sample SAMN02169242, study PRJNA158439) | bioreactor metagenome | isolation source: day 74 sample from continuous culture bioreactor inoculated with sediment... | place: Germany: Bremen
GTATCCGCCGTGGCGGGCAAGCTATTTCAGTTGGAGCATATACCGTTGATAAAGCTGAAATTGTAAGCACCTTAGGTGCAGGTGATGCTTTTTGTGCAGGCGCGTTATTGGGGTTACATGACGGGCAACCGCTGAAGTACTGTATGCAATTGGGGTGTGCATCAGCACGTTTCAATTTATTTGCTTTATCAGCAACGGATGCAGCGCCGACTTACCTCGAATTGTGTACTTATATTCAACAAATGAGTAATTAATTTACTCATTAATTAAAGGTTGTTTAGTTAACTTTATGGAGTAACAAAAGGTTGCTCCACCTTATATCGCTGATAAGGGCTAAGGTTATTGGATCATGATTAATATTAACTTTCAGTTAATTGTAGTTTTTTTAATAGACTTGCTAATTGTTCTTGTTCCTGGCCATTGAGTGGGCTCAACATGTTATTCATATTGGATACATGAGCATCTAACGCCACATCCACTAACCGAGTCCCTTTTTCTGTTAAGGCAACTTTACAACTGCGCCTGTCTTTTTCACTTGCTACTCGCTGAACATATCCACGCTTGACCAGTTGCTCGATTTTCGTACTAACCGCGCCTGAAGAGAGCATTAGGGTTTTATAAAGCTCGGTTGGAGTGACTTCACTGGTATCGCTTCTGCGCAGCGTGGCCAAAATATCGAACTCTATACTGCTCAAGCCGTTATCCTGAAAAACCGTATCCATTTTTTTCTTCCAGCTCGTGCTGGTTCTGCGTAATCGTCCAACTACGCCCATGGCTGAGCAGTCTAAATCTGGTCTCGCCACAGCCCACTGAGCAAGAATGTTATCAACATTGTCTGAAGTCATCGTTACCTCACTAAATTATCTTTTTGAAAAGATACTTGACTGAAAGGGAAATGTCCATTAACTTAAATATATCTTTTGAAAAAGATACTTTTTAAAAAGCTTTTGTGGTGAGGTGAACAATGAACCCTATTGATAACTTGAAAAATATCGGCTTAACAGCCATTGCCCCTATCGTTTGGGGTACGACGTATATAGTAACGACTGAAATGTTGCCAGCAGAGAGCCCTTTACTCGCCTCGACCATTCGTGCGTTACCTGCAGGAATCCTGATCCTTGCTATTACCCGGACACTGCCGACAGGGCTATGGTGGCTTCGTTTGGCCATTTTAGGGTTTCTGAATATTGGGCTGTTTTTTTTCTGCCTTTTTTATGCTGCAACTCACCTGCCCGGAGGGGTTGCTTCTATGGTTATGGCGATTCAACCCATTATTGTCATGGGGTTGAGTTGGAAGGTTCTCCGAACCAAACTGACGTACAACCAGCTGTTCTCGGGGGTATTGGGCATGTTCGGTATTGCATTACTCGTTCTGAATAATGCCGCTGTAATGAACGTTGAGGGTGTTTTTGTCGCTTTTGTCGGCACACTAAGTATGGCTTCTGGTGTGGTACTGACTAAGAAGTGGGGGCGTCCTGTAAACATGAGCATGTTGGGATTTACTGGTTGGCAACTGTTGACTGGGGGGCTGATGCTTTTACCTGTTTCACTGATGCTGGAAGGACTACCCTCAGAGCTCACCGCTATTAATTATCTGGGTTATAGCTACCTAAGTATCATCGGTGCCATTTTAGGCTACTTTCTCTGGTTTCGGGGTATTGAAAAACTGTCCCCGGTTTCCGTTTCGTTTCTTGGTTTTTTAAGCAGTGTGTCTGCCTGCTTTATTGGCTACCTCATTCTTGGACAAACCTTGTCATCACTGCAACTTATCGGCGCTATGTCGATTTTATTCGCAATTATTCTGGCCACACCAAAAGTAAACGCGAATCAGATCACTATTTCTAACCATCATGTTATTAAACAGGAACAATTATGAACATTACTATCGTATCCGGAAGTCAAAGAGCTAATTCTCAAAGTTTGAACGTCGCCAATTATTTACAGACATTAGCAACTACCCATTTCGATCAGTGTACGATCCTTGATTTGCACCAACTCGAATTGCCTTTCTGGAATGAAGGCGTGTGGCAGGGGAGTGATGTATGGGCGCAGTGGACGCCGATTGCAGAGACACTGAAACAGTCTGATGCGTTTATTTTTATTACTCCGGAGTGGCATGGAATGGCGACGCCAGCCCTGAAAAACTTTCTGATGCTGGTCACTGATGAGGAAATGGCTCATAAGCCTGCTTTACTAGTCAGTGTCTCTGCCAGTGTAAATGGTGTGTATCCGATTTCTGAGCTGCGTATGACAGGCAATAAAAATAATCACGTCTGTTTTATACCGGACCATCTTATTTTTAGGCAATGTGAGGAAACGTTAAGTCAAGCGGGCGACTGCAGCGATGAATCCATGTCAGCTCGTAGTGAGTATACAATGACTTTACTTGCGGCATACGCATCTGCTTTGCAACCAGTACACAGGGATATGGTGGTGGCGGGTAAATCGTTTCGTTATGGGATGTGATCTCATCTCTCCACAGAACGGTGGTGGATAAAAAAAGAGGGAAGTAAGCACTTCCCTCTGGAATGTTCTCAGGCATAAAGCCATAGAAAACACAAAAACTGTACTTATATATTTACCAAAACAGGGCTGCCTTTCCCATCCGGTTACTGTCGTTCAGGAGTTTATTGACACTACAGCAATGGTGCTCTGGCAGACATAAAAAAGTACACAACATCACTCCTCAGTTTGATAAAACAGTCATGTAATTAACCGGTTATCAGCGTGAGGATAAAAGGATTCTATTGGTTCTAATAGTGCTCTGGTCAAACCGGAATACTGGTTAAGTTATTTTCTGTGTAAAAATCAAACAGGTGGCAAAACGCAGTATTTAAATTAAAGCGCATTGTTTTACCAATATCCGCAGTCGTAATCGTCTGGTCAGCGACTCTGGCGATGAGCTCTTTGCCACCAACATTGAAGTACAAGAATTTTTCATTACCCATGTTTTCAACCACGGTGAGCACACCTTCAAAGGCATTAAGTTCATCTTCTTCTGTGGCCAGTGTTATGTGCTCAGGACGAATGCCAAAACAAACGGGCTCGTCTACATGACCTTGTAAACTGGCTTGTTTCTCTTGCGGGATAAACATCCGTACTTCCGGTGCAATATCCACATACATTTGGCCATTTTCTTCACGGGCAACGGTATCTATCAGGTTCATCGCGGGAGAACCAATGAAGCTGGCAACGAATTTATTGGCAGGGGAATTATACAAATTCGCTGGTGTATCGACTTGCATAATACGTCCTTGATTCAGTACACAGATCCTATCACCCAGAGTCAGTGCTTCTGTCTGATCATGGGTAACGTAAATCATGGTTGCCGGGGTCCCTTCTTCTTTTAGTGCCTGATGAAGCTGAGCAATTTTTACACGCATAGAAACGCGCAATTTTGCATCAAGGTTAGAAAGGGGTTCATCGAATAAGAAAACTTCTGGCTTACGCACAATGGCTCGGCCGACAGCGACTCGCTGACGCTGCCCGCCGGACATTTCTTTTGGCTTACGGTATAAAAGGTCGGTGATTTCCAGCTTTTCTGCCGCTTCTTCTACACGCTGTTTGATCTCTTCCTTTGGCCGTTTCTGCATCTTCAGGCCGAAGGCCATGTTGTCAAAAACGGTTTTATGTGGATACAACGCATAGTTTTGAAACACCATAGCAATGCCGCGTTCTTTAGGAGGCAGGTCGTTCACTATGTTGTTGCCAATGCGGATTTCTCCAGCGGAAATGTCTTCCAGGCCAGCGATCATTCTAAGTGTTGTGGATTTTGCACAGCCAGACGGACCAACAAACACCATAAATTCACCGTCGTGAATATCTAGGTCGATACCGTGCACAGCTTTAAAGCCGTTTTCATACTCTTTTTCTACTTTGCGTAGGCTTACGTTAGCCATAGTTTTCTCTCGCTGACGGAATTATCTTCTTAATTGGACTAGATTTGAGTCCGGTTAGCTCTGTTATTTACACTGGGCCAAGACAACAGATACTGGTTTTTTGTCTTCGCTTAACTGAATACTCCAGACATACTTTCCGTCTTCAGCTATTGAAACGCGGGTATCTTTTGCAAAGCCGCCACGTTTGAGCTCTTTCTCTTGACCCGTAGCCAGTTCTTTTCCGGATACGGTGAATTGTGGATTCCAGCTCATAGTGGCAAACTGCATATTGATAGTACCAGCTTTTTCTTCTCGAACCAGTTGGTACAGGCCATTTCCCTTGTGACTCATCTTACGGTCTTCAGTATGGATCCACTGACTTTGTGCAAAGGTACCTACAACATATAGCGAAGGGCGGATCGGACCACGGTCTTCAACCGTTGCTAGATTGCAGTCAAGCATGCGAGGATCACTGTTTACCTGTGCTTGAGTTGCTTGGTCTTCTGTACTAGCACATCCTGACAGAACAGTAGCCAGTAGAGCGGAAATAAGTAATGTACGTTTCATAACGATGTCTCTTCTGTATTAATTTAATGGTTAGATTCAACGGAATATGGAGCAAAATACGTGGCCAGATATTCGGAATGCTATGATTCATTTAATGCTTTCCGAATAGGCTGGTAAGTGAGAACTTTTTGTTCTTTTTAAGCCTATCGAACTGCTTAGTCAGTTTGTTGAGCACGGCTAGGTTACGATAGTATTCTCTGGCGTCTTTCGCCGGGTACCCGAACAGGTTACTGCCTTCCGGGCAGGAGTGGCTGACCCCTGATTTCGCCTTGATCACAGAGCCTTTGCCTATAGTAATATGTCCTGATGTGCCTGCCTGACCATGAACAATAACGTTGTCTTCTAAAATGGTATGACCGGCAAACCCTGTCTGCGATACCAGCAGACAATCTCTCCCTATCTTACAGTCATGACCAATCTGAACCAGATTATCTATCTTTGTACCGTGTCCGATGACGGTATCGCCTAATGTGCCTCTGTCTATGGTGTTATTGCTGCCTATCTCAACATCACTTTCGATGATGACACGGCCAACGCTTTCCACTCTTTCATAGCGGTTGGTTTTCCCCGCCATATATTCGAAGCTGTAGTTACCAATGGAGTTGTTGGAGTCTATTGTGACATTGTTACCTATAATAGTGCCTTCCTTGATCACGGTATTGGCATGAATGACAACACCATTGCCGATAGTGACACCATTCATTATTTTTACACCGGGCATAAAGTGGCAGTTTTCGCCGATGTCACAGTGTTTACCAATATAGACATCTGGTACATCCGAGGTATTACCCTGATCAAAGAGTTGGTATTTTTGTACTTTGTAGTAGCGAAGCAGCTGGTTTAACTTTTCGACATCCAGTTTTTCAATAATGATCTTGGTTTTGGCGTTACTGCTTAAAACCTCCTTCGGTCCCAGAACAACATCAGCAAGGGTTTCAGAGCTGTCTTTTAACTCTTTTTGGGATAAAATTATTGCTAGCCCCCCTGTTTCGTCACTGTGTACAGAACGAATATGGGCTATCTCCAGCGAACTATCGCCTTCAATTTTTCCGCCAAAAATTCTAGCAATCTCTGAAACCTTAATCATGGTTGTTTCCTCTGGGCTTTTTTTAGAGTCGGTACAGTGCGTGTATGTAGAAAGTATCTTGTTCTAGCACTTTTTTGTCGCCTTGCAGCGCATCAAGTGTAGATGTTGTCTCTTCTTTAGCTCTCTCGTATTCCGCCTTTAGTAGCCAGTCATCACCAAACGCTTGTTCGTAACCAACCGTCGCTTTACGAATATCAGTAAAGTAGCTATCACCTTCTGCATAGCCATACTTGTCGTTGGTTTCGTTTTCGCCGATACGAACTCGGGTATACAAGGTTCCTGCGTCTTCAAAGCTGTACTGAGCATAGGGTTCATAGTACTTTTCATTGAAATCGCCTTTGTCATCAAGTGTCCCGTTTTTCTGGTGTCCCTCGGTGTCTTTGATTTGGTAATACAGTTCAACGCCTAGCTCCCAGTTGCCCAACCGTTTATAAGGTTTAAACAACACGCTGTAGCCTTCTTCCTCATTTTTGTAACCGTTTTTAACTTCTTCGCTGGCTAGGTACTCAAGGTTAGAATAGAAACCCGCATTGTATTCGTTATTCCAATAGGTAAGGTAAGGCTTGATACTGTGCTCAGTCGTTCGTGTACTTAACCCTTTGTCACCACCTTTGACATCAAATTCACCGTCGGTATATTCAAGATCATAAATAAGTCCAGAGCGCCAACCACCGGACAATTGAATGCCTTTATTTAATGATAACAGGTGCTTATATGAATTTTCATTTTCGATATAGTCCCAGCCATCGCCCGCTGCATGATAGTCACGATCGACGAGTTTAAGCCCGTAATAAGCAGAAAAATCCCAAATGGCATTTTTGTAAAAAACATTCAGAACTTCAAAACTCTTAATTTCCTCTTTAAGTTCTGCACTTCCGTATGCGGCCCAGTCTTTGGTCAGTTTATCTTCATACTCGTATGACATACCTACGTGGCCGCCAAACTGAATCGCTTCATCTAAGAAACTATCCTTGTAGGCAACAGCAGAATCATCAGTAGCGGCATCTTGAGCAAAAGTGGTAGGCGAAACAGTCAGAGCCACCGCTATAGATGCAGAGAGTAAGGTTCTTTTCACTTTAAGTCCTTATCAACCAATTGTTAGATTGCGTTTAGTAATTGTATGATACGCCCATATAGTAGTTCATCGTGAACGCCTAATTATTCTTATCTAATTTTATTTGTTTTTCTCCCCATAGATTTCTTTATTGAGAGTTCGGTCACTTTTTACTCTTGATTAAGGTGATCTCAATCACAAAAGAGCTACTATGTTGATGGTTGTTGGTGATACAAAGGAGGCTAAACATCAGTTTTTAATTTATGTATATATAGAGAACGATAATTTGGGATTTGTTTATTAGTAGGGCCTGAAAGGGGTTTGTTGATAAGGATCACAAATTGAATCTACGCTAAACGGATAAAATTGACTTAAAAATACACACAACTAAGATGGTAGTATGTTATGTACTACTATACGGTGTCGAGATGGAAAATAAATGGATTAAGGCGATACTGCTAACGTCTTTAGTTACTTCAAGTGCGTTGGCTGGCGAAAGTGATATTAAACCTGAACCAGGCGCTAACTTACTGGTTTGGACGGACAACTCGACGCTTGATTATATGGAGAAAGCCGCCTCAGAGTTTAATAAAGATAATGGCTTTAATGTGAAATTTACTTTTCGCGGTTTGGCACCTATCGACTCAGCATCCAGGTTGATTCAGGACGGTGGTTCCGCCCGTGTCGCTGATGTGGCGGAAATAGAGCATGATTTGCTTGGTCGTCTGGTTGCTGCGGGTGGCGCGATGGAAAACTTGGTATCGGCAGAACGTGTGAATAACGCTTTTATGCCAAATGCAATTGCTGCTTCGACCTATGAAGGCGTGAGCTATGGATTTCCGGTAAGTTTTGCCACCATGGCATTGTTTTATAACAAAGATCTTTTACCAAAAGCGCCTGAGACTTTTGAAGAGATTGGTAAATTTGCAGAAACATTCAATAATAAACAAGAAAATAAGTACGGTTTGCTTTGGGATGTACAAAATTATTATGAATCTCGAATGTTTTTGGCACTATATGGTGGCTATGAATTCGGTGACAAAGGGACCAATGCGAAAGATATAGGTATTAACTCGGAGGCAGCGCAAAAAGGATTGGCTGCAATGAAAACCCTGAAGGTGGCCAATAATTCTAATCCTATCGATATGCGTAACCCGCAGGTTCGTCGAGGGCTTTTTGCTGAAGGTAAAGTTGCGGCAATACTTGATGGTCCGTGGGCAATCGAAGGGTATGAGAAAAGTGGGGTTAATTTTGGCGTAACGCCAATTCCGACTCTGCTTGGCGAACGACCACGTACATTTTCTACCGTTCGTTTGGCGGTAGTATCGTCTTTCAGTGACAATCCTAGGGCGGCACAACTCTTTGCCAAGTACCTTTCTTCAGACAAAATGTTAATGCTTCGCTATCAGATGACTAACGCAACGCCACCAGTCGAATCGCTAATGGAGAAGATCATTGTTGATACGGACGAGGCGACTTATGCATTAATTGCTCAGGGCTATTATTCTGACGCTATGCCGTCTATTCCTGAGATGGGCTATCTTTGGTCACCAATGGCGAGTGCTATTACGGCGATGTGGGTCAATGATATGAGCCCTAAGCAGGTATTAGACCGTGCGAAAGCAATTATCGAAGAGCAGATTGAATTTCAGGAGTAGACATGTTGCGGTCAGAAACCAAAGCAAATTTTAGTGCGCCTCTCTCTTTTGTGGTGATGGGGGCCACTCAGCTAAGAAAAGGTCACACCGTAAAAGGCAGTGTATTTCTCTTAATCCAACTCTTGGTTCTTTTCTATTTACCAGGAATAAGTACGGCCTTAAAAGATCTTATTACGCTGGGAGATGTTGCTCAGGTTCGTCAAGGGTTTGATATTATTCAGGGCGACAATTCAGTCTTTATGTTGGTTGAGGGCGTGATTGCGGCGATACTAATGCTGTTCGCAATTTGTGCCTATGTGATTAATATTAAAGATGCAAATACATGCGGCACCTGTTCCTTGAGACTACGCGATCAATTAAAGGCTATTTATGATGATAACTTTGCCTTTATCGCAATGTCCCCCGCTTTTATTGCCAGTATTGCATTTATCATTCTGCCGATTGTGATTACGGTTTTGGTTTCCTTCACCAATTATTCGGCGCCACACCATATTCCTCCACGGAACTTGGTGGATTGGATAGGATTTAAAAACTTTCTCACTTTGTTTGAACTGAAAATCTGGTCTAGCACCTTTTTCGGTGTCGCCACCTGGACGGTTCTATGGGCCGTTTTCGCGACAATCTGCACTTGTGGGTTTGGCTTTATACTTGCGATGGCTCTAGATAATAAAAAGATAAAAGCAAAGAAAGCATGGCGATTTATCTTTATTCTGCCTTATGCAATTCCAGCGTTCGTTACTTTATTGATGTTCCGTTTGTTGTTAAACGGCATCGGGCCCGTCAATGCGACGCTCAACGCGTGGGGCTTTGATTCAGTCGCGTTCTTGTCGGACCCTTTTTTAGCCAAAATTACAGTGATTGCGGTCAGTGTCTGGGTTGGTGCTCCTTATTTCATGTTATTGATTTCCGGGGCGTTAACAAACATACCGAGTGACCTTTATGAAGCCAGCGAAGTAGACGGTGCGAGTAAATTCCAACAGTTTCGTGAAATTACGTTTCCAATGGTGATGCATCAGGTCGCACCGTCACTTGTTATGACGTTTGCACACAACTTTAATAACTTTGGTGCCATATATCTGCTCACTCAGGGTGGACCGATTAACCCAGAATACCGATTTGCAGGTCACACCGATATCCTGATCACCTGGATATATAAACTTACTCTGGACTTCCAGCAGTATCAAATTGCGTCGGTGATATCTATCGTGATTTTCCTTTTCTTGTCAGGCATCGCTATCTGGCAGTTCAGGCGAATGAATTCGTTTAAAGATGATGTGGGGATGTCATGATGAATAAATTTATTGGAAATCTGGGAACAGCCATCGTGTATCTGTTCTTAACCCTTAACGCGCTTTTGGTATTGGGGCCGGTTATCTGGACGGTGCTTGCCTCATTTAAGCCAGGGACAAACCTGTTTACCTCTTCGTTTAGTGATATTAGCTTCACGCTAGATCATTACCGGGCATTGTTTACCGATACGCCCTATCTGGACTGGTATAAAAACACTTTTATGTTAGCCACCGCCAATATGCTGATTTCGCTGGTGGTGGTGACCACAACCGCTTTTGTCTTTTCGAGGTACCGTTTTAAAGGTAAGCGAAATGTCATGATGAGCATTCTGGTATTACAAATGTTCCCTGCGTTTTTGTCTATGACCGCTATCTATATTCTGTTAACCAAGCTGGGGCTTATCGATACGTATGCCGGATTGCTATTTGTGTATGTGACGGGCTCTCTTCCATTTATGACCTGGCTGGTGAAAGGGTACTTTGATGCTATCCCAACTTCACTTGATGAAGCCGCCAAAATAGATGGTGCAGGGCATATGACCATTTTTCTGGAGATTATATTGCCATTAGCCAAGCCTATTCTGGTTTTTGTCGGGCTGGTTTCATTTACCGCCCCATGGATGGATTTTATTTTGCCTACGTTGATCCTGCGAAGCGAAGAAAAAATGACTCTGGCGATAGGTATATTCAGCTGGATATCGTCCAACTCAGCAGAGAACTTTACTCTGTTTGCCGCTGGCTCTTTATTGGTAGCCGTGCCCATTACGTTACTTTTTGTAGTGACTCAGAAACACATCACGACCGGTCTTGTTAGCGGTGCAGTAAAAGAATAAATATCAGGAATTAACATGATTACAAGAAGTTCACTTACACACTCTGCAAAGAGTGCGGATAGTTACGCCTACGATAACGAGACACTGCATATTCGCTTTAGAAGTGCGAAAGGAGAAATTGCTCGTGTCGCTTTATGGATAGGCGACCCATACCATTGGGCTGAGGGTGGCCTTGATGGTGGAAATCTTGGAGGTAGCGATGCTCACGGTTGGGTGGGTGGTAACGAAGTTGAGATGGCACTTGAGGGAACCACGGAACACCATGACCACTGGTTTGCCGAATTTAAGCCGCCTAAGCGTCGTAGCCGTTATGGATTTATTCTTTACGGCGTAGACGGTGAAAAACTGGTGTTTGGTGAGAAGCGTTGTGTGGATATCTCGGTTGCAGAAATCGCCGAGGTAGAGCTGAGCAACCTAAGTAACTTCTTTTGCTTCCCGTACATTAACCCGAGAGATGTGCTGAAAACACCAAAATGGGTGGAATCCACCATCTGGTATCAGATTTTTCCGGAGCGTTTCTGTAACGGCAGGGAAGAGATTTCACCTGATAACGTTCAGCCGTGGGGGACAACACCAACTTCCCAGAACTTTATGGGAGGCGATCTTTGGGGGGTTATCGACAAGCTCGATTATCTTCAGGAACTGGGTATTAATGGTATCTATTTTTGTCCTGTATTTACCGCAAATGCCAGCCACAAATACGATACGGTAGATTACTTTAATGTCGATCCTCACTTTGGCGGCAATGACACGTTTAAGGCTTTAGTGGATGAAGCACATAGGCGTGGTATGAAAATAATGCTGGACGCGGTATTTAATCATGTTGGTGACCAGCATCCAATGTGGCTGGATGTCGTGGCAAACGGAAAAGAGTCAAAATACGCAGACTGGTTCTGGATCAAGGATTTTCCGGTGTACCCGGACTCTCCGGAAGCAGAAAGGGATTTGTGGAATCTCAATTATGAAACGTTTGGAAACGTCGCCGAGATGCCAAAACTTAACACTGAGAACGAAGACTGCCGCCAGTATCTGCTGGATGTCGCCAGACATTGGGTAGAAGAGTTCAATATTGATGGTTGGCGTCTGGATGTAGCCAATGAAGTCGATCAGGAATTTTGGCGTGATTTTCGCCGAGTGGTTAAAGGGATTAATCCTGACTGTTATATTCTAGGGGAAATCTGGCACGAAGGGATGCCATGGCTTCGTGGTGAGCAGTATGACTCATTAATGAACTACCCGCTAACACAGGCTTTGACAGACTACTTTGCTTTGAATGCATACGATAAATCGGTATTTATGGATGCCGTAACCAGTTCGTATCTTTCTTACCCAAAGAATATTAATGAAGCGATGTTCAATCTACTGGAAAGCCACGATACCACCAGACTCATCAGTTTGTGTGATGATGACAAACGTAAAGCGAAGCTGGCTTACTTGTTTATGTTTACTCAGGTAGGTTCCCCGTGCATCTACTATGGTGGTGAGATAGCGATGGATGGACGAAAAGGCTGGGGTAAAGAAGACAACCGTAAATGCATGATTTGGGAAGAAACGGATCAAGATTTGGATTTTAAAGCGTTTATCCAGTCTCTGATCCAATTACGAAAAAACCATCCAGAATTAAATGCATCCGAAATGAAATGGTTAGAGGTTGCCCACTCAAATGTTGTGGCGTACCAGAAAGCCAATCTGCGTTTTGTTCTGAACAACGGTGGTACATTGGTTGATATCGATCTCGATGGTTCAACGATTCAGTTGGAACCGTATGGATATAAAATTTTAGGTACATCAGTTTGATAGCCTGCAACGGGGCCACTTACATGATTTAAAACCTAATTGTGCCGGCGAGCCAATGGTTCGTCGGTTTATTTTGTCTTTCAGGTAGTTAAACGTGAGTTATTTACAACGAATCACTTACTTTCTCCGTGTGAGGAGTGCTAATCTATTGCAGGAAAATTTCGGTGAATATGTTGAGAGGGAACACTGTGTCAGAACTGGTTACTAAGCTAATGGATTTTGGCTTTACGAAAACGGATGCCTTGGTTTATATCAACCTGTTGAAAAACGGCCATGCAAGTGGCTATAAGATAGCAAAAGACATCTCATTGTCGCGATCCTCAGTATACTCATCCATCGACAACCTATATAAGAATGGTTACATATTCATGTCCGATGGAGATACCAAAGAGTACGAAGCAAAATCGCCAGATTTAATTTTCAATCAGATAGAAAAGAAAACCGTTGAGAACATCCATATTCTGAAAACCGAGCTTTCTCGTATGATGCTTCAGGAAGAAAAGGAGTTTATCTACAACGTCACAGGGTATGAGAACCTTCTACAGAAGGCCAAAGAGATGATTAATCTCGCTCAGCTTGAAATCTACCTTAATACCGATTTTGATCTGAAATTGATTGAAAAAGAGCTCGACGAAGCGATTGAGCGAGGTGTGAGAGTTATTGTTTTCTCGTTTAACAAACTGGCAGTACCAAACCCTAAAATAGAGCTTTATTCTCGCTGGGAAGCCGAAGAAGAAAAATATCCTTCACGGCGCTTTATGCTTGTTGTGGATATGAAGCAATCAATGGTTTTCTCTCATAGAGATCAGAGTGTCGGGCTATATTCCAACAATAGGCTTCTGGTTAAAATGATTGCCGAACACATTCACAGTGATATTTACCTTACAGAGTATGAGAAACTGGCTTCAGAGACTCAACATCGTATCCGCATCGGAACAATTCATGAGTTGAATAACGATATGGTCAATGATGATTTAGAGCAAAGGGCACAGCCTGAATAACATAATTAGTTACTGAACGAATAAAACTGAAGAAGCCGCTC
>ASRM01000142.1_pt1 | contig 13108 bp, 12 predicted proteins | sample 693238 | NCBI WGS metagenome assembly ASRM01 (sample SAMN02169242, study PRJNA158439) | bioreactor metagenome | isolation source: day 74 sample from continuous culture bioreactor inoculated with sediment... | place: Germany: Bremen
AATCATGTATTGGCTGATGTGGTATGGATGACAGAAGAGCCGCTTCAGCTGAATCGTCAGTATGATATCAAGATAGCGGGTAAGAAAACGCTTGGACAAGTGGATGTTATTCGTCATCAATACGACATTAATAATTTGTCTCGATTTGATACAGATAGCGTTCCTCTTAACGGTATCGCCCAGTGTGAGTGGTCACTTACAGAATCAATTGCGATTGATAAATACACGGATGCTACTGATACAGGCGGCTTTATCATTATTGATCGCCTTAGCAATGTAACTGTTGGTGCAGGTTTAGTGAGAGAACGCCTTGACCAAAAATCCAATAGTGCAACCGTTGGCGATATCAATGCGTTTGAGACTGAACTAAAAGCGTTAATTCTGAAGTATTTCCCATCTTGGGATGCAAAGATTTAATAAAGAAATAGAGACATCTAAATAGGGATTTAGATGTCTTTTTGAGGGCAAGTTATGTGGGAACAAGGATTAGTATTGGCGCTATTGGTTAGCGTTATCACATGTTTGCTTTTAACCAAACTAAAACCAAGCTTTATTTTTGCAGGGGCTGCTTTTGTCGCGTTTATGAGTGGCGCGGTAGAACTGCAAAGCATTGCTAACAATTTTACAAATTCATCCTTGCTGACTCTTGTTTTACTGGTTTTGGTTTCCAGTGCTTTAGAGAAAACACGATTAATTAGTTGGGTTAGCTATCAGATTTCGGAAGGCAAATTAGCCACCGTAGTGGCTAAGCTGGGCTTATCAACGGCTGTACTTTCTTCTTTTACTAATAATACCGCTGTGGTTGTCTCATTAATTGGGGCGATAAAACGCAATCAACAACACTCTCCGTCACGACTGTTAATTCCGCTCTCTTATGCTGCCATTCTTGGTGGTACTTTGACACTTATCGGCACATCGACCAATTTGATTATCAACAGCTTTGTCGAAGATCTTGGTTTGCCTAGCTTAGATTTTTTTGCCCCTACGTCCATCGGGTTAGCCGTATTATTTGGTGGTTTAATTGTTCTAATTCCCTTGAGTTATTTATTGCCTAAGACCGATGATCATAACCAAGATGAACTTTCTTATTTTCTGGAAGCTAAAGTCGAAGCCGGCTCACCACTTGTTGGCCGCAGTATTAGCGAAAATGGCTTGAGATCGTTGCGTAAACTGTTTTTAGCCGAAGTCGTCCGTGAAGGTGAACGAATCATTTCGGTCACACCAGATTTTATTTTACAAGCCAGAGACCGATTATTGTTTTGTGGGGACATTGAAAGTGTAGCTACATTGCAAGAGATCAAGGGACTAACTCTATTTGGACAGCATCATTTAAATGGGCAAAACTTCTTGGAAGTCGTGGTTAGTTCATCGGCCTCTATTTGTAATAAAACACTTATTTCTAGCCGGTTCCGCGATAAATTTGATGCCGTTGTCGTGGCGATTCGCCGTGGCCATGAGCGATTGGAAGGCGGGCTGGGCCACATTAAGTTATCTGCCGGTGACACTTTGGTTTTGGTTCCTGGAAAACGTTTCGAAAAAGAAGTGACCCGTCACAACAGAGAGTTTGTATTAATGAATGACTTGGACTCAAGCGCAAAGCTTGATAGTAGCCGTTCAAATTTAGTATTACTTGGCTTTGTGTTGGTCATCGCCCTCTCTTTACTGGAAATTGTTCCTATCATTAAAGGATTAGCTGGTTATCTTTTGCTCATATTGTTTACCGGGATTGTAAATATTACGGAGCTTAGAAGACGATTCCCGATTGATATTGTGGTTATCGTAGGCTCGGCACTCACCATTGCTCAGTTGATGCTCTCCTCCGGTTTATCTGTTCGGATGGGGGACTTTTTTATCAATACCTTGAATGGATGGGGCGTATTTGGGGCTTTGGTGGCGACCTATTTTCTAACTTTGATACTTACTGAGTTAATTACCAATAATGCGGCGGCCGCTCTGTCATTCCCTTTAGGTTACAGCATGGCGGTTGGGTATGGGGTTGACCCTATGCCATTTATCATGGCCGTTTTATTTGGGGCGAGTGCTAGCTTTATTTCCCCCTATGGTTATCAGACGAACTTATTGGTGTATAGCGTAGGTAACTATCGTTTATTTGATTATCTTCGTATTGGTGTTCCTATTTCATTGGTTTATTCCGTATTAGTTCTTACGCTAATACCTTATTTTTTTCCTTTTTAAACGTTAGGAGTTGCTTCAAATGTCGACAAAAAACAAGGCAGCTGAGAACAATGTTGTTTGGCACCAACACTCTGTTGATAAAAACAGCCGTTCGCAATTAAAACAACAAAAACCAGCCGTGCTTTGGTTTACAGGATTATCTGGTTCAGGAAAATCCACCGTAGCAGGTGCGTTAGAGCTGGCGCTTGCAGAGCGTGGTTATCATACTTATCTTTTGGATGGCGACAATGTACGTCATGGGCTTTGTAAAGACCTTGGGTTCAGTGAAGCGGACAGAAAAGAAAACATTAGACGCATTGGAGAGTTATGTAACTTAATGGCCGATGCTGGATTAATTGTTCTTTCTGCTTTTATTTCACCTCATAAGGAAGAGAGGCAACTGGTTCGCAACCTACTTCCTGACGGAGAGTTCATAGAAGTGTATGTTAATGCACCCATTGAAGTATGCGAGCAAAGAGATCCAAAGGGCTTATACAAAAAAGCCCGAGCTGGAGAGATTAAAAACTTTACTGGTATAGGCTCTGCTTACGAAGCGCCAGAGAACCCGGAAATAGAACTGATTAACGCGGGCTCTTCAATAGATGCATTGGTTGAAGAGTGTTTAGTAGCCATGCAAGGCAGGGGTATTATTCGTTAAACCTCGGAGCTAAACGATGTGATCAACCGATCCTTTTATGTCTGTCTGAATGGAAAATTTTTGACTGAGTAAGTCAACCAGTTGGTCGAAGTATTTCATATTTGGTTTATCACCCAGCAGCTTACATAACTCATTCCCTACTGGACTAAACCGGTAATAAATTAGGCGGGAGCCCTTTCCCGACGGTAGAAGTGAAAAAATCTTGCCTTGGTAATCAAGCATCAAGGCAGGATCAAACTCAATCTCTCCTGATTCCAACTCAGTATTAAGTACCAACCCCAGTTCAAAAAGAACTAACAGGCTTGAATAGGGCAATTGATGGCTACCTAAATTCACGGTGTTGGTTTGATCTCTACGGTTTAAGCTAAAAATGCCCGCTTGGGTTCGAAAGCCGTAAAGTAATTTTTTACTATTATCACTGCCGAAGCTACAAGAAAGCGATGCCGCTTTTTGCAAGTATTGCGCTTCCTTAGGTGTCATGTCTTTTAACACCTGTAGCGCTTTCATCGACGTAGAGCCCGGATTAGTCACTTCCAGTTTTAATACCTGGGCCCAGAGTCGTTGCATGGAACTATTATGAATATCTTGGGCCATATCGAAAAAACGGTATAACCAGTCCTGATCTGGATCGCCTGCCGTTTCATCTTTACAGGAATTGTAAGTGAACTTTAAGATCTGCTCTAGATTCTTCTGTCTTTGCTCACGTCTCTGTTTATCTCGGTTGAGCGCTCTTTCCAGCAGGGACTTTTTTGGAGCATCAGACTGAAGCATGGCGTCAAGGCCATAGGTTTGAGCAATGCTGATTACTCGGCTACCACTATCTTTTATATAGTGTGTTTTTGTGCCCGAATAATGTTTGTTTTTTTTACCTGATTCGCCCTGTTCGATGGTTACAGGGGTTCTTTTATCAGCCATCTAGTTGCCCTATATCAATGAGTTCTATCATCTTTTCCGTGGTATCCGCCAGCTCAATCTCAGACCTCAATAAAATAACGTATATAACTGGCTTTTATGAATTGAGGTTGATTAACTCTGACTAAATAGCATAAGTCTAACCGCCAGTGACTTCAATGATTTAGCTCTGATTCTGGTTTGTAGGTCATTACGTTGTGGTGAACTGACTAGTTCAGTTGACTTTGTCCAGAGCAGATCGAAATGATGGATATGGAAATATTTTGGATTAATAAAGTAAATAAATTGTTATTAATCAATGTGTATACAATTATATCGGTTAAAATCTGCGCTCCGTATTCGTGTTGCATGAATATTCTGATACAATTGATAAGGAAATGTTAAAAATGTTAAGGGAAGTGAGGGGCTTTATGGTTCAGCCGGAAGACAACAAATTTAAGAAACAACTATCTGTAACGCTACTTTTCATCGTTTACGTGGGTGTTTTGGCTTATCTATCAAATTTCATTGTTTAATAGAATTGTTTAACAGATAAGCCCAGTTTATTAACTAATCTTCGTATTCTGCAAGAGCAGTACCTTCGATGACATATCCAATTTCTGCAAGTTCATGATTTATGGTTTCGGTTTTTAGTTCTCCAATAATGTAAACCACATCCCACAGCTCCTGAATAGGTGCACCATCCTTGAATCGTACATAGATAATTTGATTAGGTGGTGGAGGCGGAACATGAATACAGGCCCCCATGTAAGGCACTAACAGAAACTCAGTGACACTGTTTTCATCTCCTTCTAATGGCACAACGAACCCCGGAATTTTGACCATACTGCCATTGAGCTCTTGTCTTACACCTCCGAGTTTGGATTGCACTGGGGCATTTGTGTCATGGCTAAGTGGCAGGCCAACGCTATCGACTAAGTTTTTTTCATTGTCAGGGATGAGATCTATCCACTCCAATTGCAAAATATCTTGGTTTGTTACTGCTGCATCAGCGGCAAATGCTGTCGGAGTGATGGTAGCCATCATTAGGCAACTCATCATTAATATTATCTTTTTCATTGTTGTTCCATCGGTTAAATTCGAATTGTCATGCCATCTGCCAATGATTGGCGATAAGCGCTAATTGCTGGAATTATCCCTATAATCACACCTGAGAACTGAATGAGTCCTAGTAACATCCACTCATGATGACTGAGCATTGCGAGCTCAATATGGATACCGTAATAGTGTTGTATTATGGGCTGAAGTACCCAAAGTAGAAAATATAAAGTTAAGGTTCCGGTAATTAACCCGGCAAATGTAAGTGAGCTGGCTTCACTCACCAATAGGGTAAATATGTGTCTGGGTTGCGCTCCCATAGCTCTTAAGATAGCCATTTCACGACGTCTTTCCTGAAGGCTGGTTAATAGGCTGCTTAGCATACCAAAGAGGCCAGCAATAACTACAAAACCTGACACAACCATTAATGCTTGTTCAGCAACGGACATCATTGCCCAAAGTTCATGCAGGGCGATACCCGGCAAAATCGCACTCAGAGGTTCTTTCCTATAAGTGTTTATTTGTCGTTGCAATGCAAAGGTATGGATTTTTGATTTTAATCCCAGCATAAAAGCGGTGATCTGCTTAGGTTGATAATCCCTTTTGGACAGCGTTTCTTTGTCTTGTTGCCCACCTAAGTTAGCTCCAGACTCCCATCCCACATGTATGGCTTCTATTGCTTGTAAAGAGACGTGTACCGTTTTGTCTACCGGTGTTCCGGTGGGTTTTAAAATGCCAACCACTTTAAAAGGTAACGTATCGTGACGGCTGAACCCCACATCAGAAATCCCGTGAGCAATGATGATTTCACTGCCTATCTCATAGTTAAGCGCTTTCGCCACATCTGAGCCAATGACCGATTCAAATAACTGCTCGAAAGGCTTACCTTCTTGCAGAGCCAGCGGTTGTTTTTTTCCATACTGAAAGTACTTAAAGTAGTCTTGGTTAGTGCCCATCACTCTGAACCCCTGATGAGAGTCACCAAGAGAGAATGGAATCGCCCATTTGACGGAACGGTGCTGGCTGAAATCCTGATAGCTTTTCCAATCGATATTCGCTGTGGCGTTTCCAATTCGGAATACCGAATACAGCAGTAGATTGACTGATCCTGATCGAGAGCCAACGATAAGGTCGGTGCCGGAAATGGTATTGGCAAAGCTTGCCTTAGCCTGAGTTCTAATTCGTTCAACCCCCATAAGAAGTATGACAGATATCGCTACGGTCAATATGGTGAGCAAGGCTGTTGCTTTTCGATTGAGTAAACTTTTCCACGCCAGATGACTTATCGCCTTCATAACGTTTCTCCTTCAGTGTGCGACATAAACGGCAACTGGTTTAATTGGTTGAGGTCAATGCTTCTGTCGAACAAGGCTTCTAGAGAGGGGTCATGACTCACAAATATCAGAGTGGACTGTGCATTTTCAGCTTCTTCCATTAACAACTTAATGAAGGCGGTCCGGTTGTCGACATCTAACGCTGAGGTGGGTTCATCTGCGATGATCAGTTCAGGCTGTCCAATGAGTGCTCGGGCTGCAGCTACACGTTGCTGCTGTCCAATACTGAGCTCTATCACTGGTTTCGTTAGTAATGCTTCGTTCAGGTGTAATCGGTTAAGAAGATGAGTTGATTGCTCTCTCAGGCTTGTGCTCGATTTGCCTTTTCGGAATACGGAAAAATGACAAGGTAATTCAACATTTTCGGCAACAGACAGGTAGGGCAACAAATTAAATTGTTGAAATATATAGCCAATATGATCGGCTCTGAATTGGTCTCTTTGACTCTGTTTTAAATGGGTTACATTGGTATTTAATAGCGATACCTTACCTTGTTGTGGGGTAAGAATACCGGTTAGTAGACCGAGCAGTGTTGATTTGCCGCTTCCACTCGGCCCTTTTATAAAGACATGTTCTCCCTGAAAAATATCAAGGGAAGAAAATCGTAAGGTTGGATCTTGATTTTCACTCCAGCTAAACGAGATATCAGAGAGTGAAACCACCAGTTCTGAAGAGTTCATAATTGGTACCATTTCGCAAAAATACTTGGAGGCTAATAGTGTAATTAGCCTCCACAGAGAGTGAATTAGAACTTAATGACGCGATTGTCTTTTGTCAGTTCCAAAGCATTTTGATAGGTATCAGTCAAAATATTCACACTAATTTCTTCTGTATTTGGAAACAGTTCAAACCATTTGGTTTCTATGCTATTTAGCTTGGAGATATTGTTACATTCGAAATGGTATTCGATAGTAAACGCCCCATGGCTATCGTTTTCATGTTCATGCTCGTCATGGCCTTCTGCATCATGATCTGATTCGTGCTCATGCTCGTTATGGCCCTTTGCATCATGGTCTGATTCATGTCCATGCTCATCATGGCCTTCTTCATCATGATCCTGATGATTTTCTAATGAATTTCGTACTTCAATATGTTCTGGTTTACATTCAGCAGAGGGTGAAAGTAAAAGTGCAGTCATTGGCGTATTTAGTACTTTTTCAGCATTTTCTATTCGCTCATGTTGCGACTCATTCTCTGGTGGGTGTTCAAAACCGACCACATCTGATCCCGGAGCGGTAATTTCAACCAGTAATTCATTGCCGTCCTGAGCAATATTAAATTCCACATGACCATGTTCATGGGCTTCGTGTTGGCGAAATGCTTCTTCTGCCTGAGTGGATGTGGTAAAGATTAATCCAGCGAGCAACGAATATTTAAGTGTGTAATGCATGTAAACCTCAAATTTGTACAATCTAATTAATAAATAAACAGAGTTAAGTAAGTTGTGAGGTTTTTGGTGGTGCTCGTGCTTTTTGTGTTGGCAGAGACGTAGCAACTATGTTGTCGCTAAATAAGAGTACTTCTGCTCTGCTTTGTGGTGTTTGTGGAATGATGAATTGATGTGGGGTAAGCCCATTATCAGCAAGTGTATAGAGCTCACATTGATGCTGTTGGTGGTGAGCCTGATCATAATCGACCTGATGTTCAACATACGCAAAGCTCGCCCATAACATGAGTGCTAAGGCGAAAAACAGTACGTTTTTATTAAACGACTGATGTTTATATGCGTTGATGTTCATTTCGTCAGGACAATCTAAAAGTGGATCACACGGCTATTTGAGTCAGGCTACAATACAACATTTTAATTACGAATGTAATAACATAACAATTAGCAATGTAAATATGATTATCATCGGTGACCGATAACCGGTCACCAGTACCCGATGAAGGGTTTATAAGTTGGCTTGGATCAGAGAAATAACGTGCTGAATTTCTTCTGAGTTTAGTGCGCCTTCTTTTACGAACTTAATTAGTCCGGTTTTGTCCAGAACGATAATGGCTGAACTTTCTTCAGCTAACTCCCAGGTGCTGGCTACTTTGCCATCTTCATCTAATACCATAGAAGACCATGGAAATTCTTTTTTGCTGTCTTGCGCTGATGACTTAACAAATGAGCCTGTCCCCCAAATAGAATCATCTTGATTAATTATTGAAGTGGTCTGATAGCTATCTTCCGGGAATTTGGCGGCGGTGATAGCCTGCATAAGTTCAGTGTTCAATTTTTTGGCGCTGCTTCTACCTGCAATAGCTTGAATGACGCGCGTTTTGCCTTTCAATTTTGCGTCAGACCAAGTGTTATAAACGATCTCATCATTTTTTAATATGAGTTCGCCATGGCTTTCTACTGTGACTGGAGGTAGTGCTTTTTCCGTGGTGAGGTTATGTGCGTAGCTTAGTATTGGTGCAGTGCACAGCAGTAGGGAGATGAGAGACTTTACTTTCATTATAGTATTCCTTTTTTATGTGTTTTATTGCTCTGAAATTGCCGCTTAGGGACAGAGCTTAGACAAGGTTAGACGAAATTTTAAAAAAGGGGCACTAATTTGCGTTTTTTGGCGTCAAAATTGCATTTCTGTTCACACCAATTTAACTAAAAATTGACTTGGTAAAACTCAGACAAGTTAAAGTTGGCCGAGTTAATTTTTACTGATTGTTGAGGTTGTTATGTTGCGAGAATTTACGGTTTACAGACCAGTACAAATTGCCCGTTTTGTGAAAACACTATTTAAAGGTGAATTTTCAATTGCGGGCATTGGCATATTTTCATTTGATCAGGGGCGGGTTTTATTGCCCGATCTAAAGAACAAAAAAATGTTAGAAATCATGAAAGAGATCAATAACATCATTCTCAAACAACTTCAGCTGGCTAGCTAAGTTGTTTGAATTCACTCAGGTTGGGAAGCAGACGCCAGTTCCTCCCAACCCACAGTATCCACTAGGATTTTTTGCCAGATATTGTTGATGGTAATCTTCCGCGAAGAAATACTTTCCTGTTAACTCGATTTCGGTGGTAATTTCATGTCTATTGTTATTATTTAACGCCGCTTGATATTGACGTTTAGTTTCTAGGGCAATGTTCAACTGCAACTCATCATAAACATAAATCGCAGAGCGATATTGAGTACCAAGATCATTGCCTTGTTTCATTCCCTGAGTCGGGTCATGCTTTTCCCAGAATGCATCAAGTAGGTTATTCAACGATATTATTTGGGGGTCAAAAACCACCTGAACGACCTCTGCATGACCAGTTTGTCCGGTACAAACTTCGTCATAGGAGGGGTTTGATGTAAAACCGCCACTGTACCCAACAGATGTGGATACGACACCATCAAGAGACCAAAATAAGCGTTCAGCTCCCCAAAAACACCCCATGCCAAACAGAACCGCTTGTAGAGGGGGTTCTACGGTGATCGTCAGTTTAGATTGATTGACATAATGAGGTTGATCAATCTGTATCGATGTATCACGGCCGGGCAAGGCGGTTTCAGCCGTTACCATTATCTGCTTGTTGAGCATAAGATTTTCCTTTTTCTAATTGTAGATTCTATATTTCTTGATGGTTTATTAGTGAAATACGAGTGATTTTGTATATTGGCTGTGTTTCTTATGAAGTAACCTTTTGTAAGAAACGAATCTCTGATAGCGTTATATTTTATTATATTTAAGTAAATTTAAGATAGTTTGAGTCTATTTGTAAATTATCTTTATTTGCCTCGCATTTTGAGAATGAACGAGTACCTTGATCTTGAGTATTGCTTTCAGGGTAAAACTAAGGATGTATTTCGGCAATTGAACATGTTAAAAGTCACCGCTGTTTGGTTAGCAAGCCTGTTATTCATTACGAATGCATGGGCTAATATCTCATTAGAAATAAAGGGGCTAGACGGTGCCCTTAAGACGAATGTGGATGCCTACTTATCCGCCATTTCAGAACAAGACTATTCAACATCCTTACGATTTCAGTCTCGGCTCAGAGACAATATCAGCAATGCATTAAGGGCTCTTGGTTATTATCAGCCTGAGATTCAATTTGTTGTGTCAGAGGATCAGAAACTGATGACGATTACTATAAACCGAGGTGAACCGGTCATTATAGAAGAGTCAGACATACACATCTTAGGTATGGCAAGGGAGGATGAGGAATTTATTCAGTTAGTCGAAAAATCCGGTCTCAATAAAGGCGAAACGCTCGATCATGGGAAATACGACTCACTTAAGTCCAGTCTTAGAAATTTGGCACTATCCAAAGGTTACTTTAATGGAGATTTTTCTAAATCAGTGTTGGAAGTTTCTCCTGAGCTGGGACAAGCATTTGTTCATCTTCATTATAAAAGTGGGGTCCGTTTCCGGTTTGGCGATACCATTATTTCTGGTAGCCAGATTGAACTAGAGAAAGTACGTTCATTAATCCCATATAAAAAGGGAGATCCTTATCTGTCATCGGACGTTGGTTTGTTTAATCAGCGACTGTCTAATACAGAATGGTTCTCTTCTGTATTTGTTCAGCCTGATATCAGTCATATCGGAGAAGGGGAGTTGCTCCCTATGCAGGTCACACTCTCTCCACAATCAAAAAATCAAATTGAAACTGGTATCGGTTATTCGACGGATATTGCCGTGAAAGGGACATTGAAGTGGAAAAAGCCATGGGTAAATAGCTTAGGTCATAGTTTTGATTCCAGCCTGTCTTTATCTAAACCGGAGCAGACGGTAATTGTCGGATACAAAATCCCCTTAGAAGATGTACTTAATGAGTATTATCGATTTCAGTACGGCATGAAATATGAGGATAAACAGGATACAGAAAGTTTAGAAACCAATGCTGTGGTTGAGCGTCACTGGCAGCTGGATAGTGGCTGGCATCGTACTGTGTATTTTCGATTTTTGCATGAAAACTTTACCCAAGGCGCTCAGGATGATGAGTTGATGATGCTGTTACCAGGATTCTCATTCTCTAAAGTTAAAACATCGGGAGGCTCCATGCCAATGTTTGGAAATAAGCAATCAATAGCTTTAGAGTTTTCTGATAAGTACCTAACATCTCGTGCACGTATATTCAGAGTGTTAGGAAAGTCGGCATGGATTAGAAGTTTAGGGAACAACCACAGAGGTTTAGTCAGGCTGGATGCGTCGGCTAATGTGGTTGATGATGTGAAGGATGTTCCTCCGTCGATCCGTTTTTTTGCTGGTGGTGACAATAGTCTACGTGGCTACGATTATGAATCTATCTCGCCTACGGATGAAACGGGCGCGCTGATTGGTGCCAAATTTATGGCCTCCAGCACGTTGGAGTATCAATATCGTCTGGTCGATAATTGGTGGATGGCAGCGTTTGTTGATTATGGTGACGCTTGGAATGAAACGGCAGATTTGAAAATGGGAACAGGGTTTGGTGTTCGCTGGGCATCTCCTGTAGGGCCAATTCGACTGGACTTTGCCTGGGGCTTAGCTGAAGTAGGAGCTGAACAGTTCAAGATTCATTTTACCTTGGGGCCAGAATTATGAGCAGAATGGCTTTCAAGTGGTTAAAGCGACTGCTTTATTCCGTCTTAGTATTCTTGTTATCCATATGCTTGCTGGTGGTTGTCCTGCTATTTACTCAACCCGGCCTGAATCTCGTGTTATGGGGGACAGAACAAGCATTGCCCCAGTTTCAGGTTGATCAGGCTGAGGGAGCCATATTCCCTCAATTTACGTTGTACAACACTTCATTTAACGACTCGTCATACGCACTAAAAAGTCATAGCCGTAAGATCACTATTGCGGTGGAACCACGTTGTTTTTTAACCTCATCGGTGTGTATTTCTAAGATAGAAATGGATGGTTTAAACGTTTCACTGCCTCAGTTACCTGCAAAAAATGAACAGGTAAAAACCACAGAGCCGGTTAGCAAGGTTCAGACTCCCATTCCTGTAACGATTGATCGCATTGAATTTAAAAATAGTAATCTTGATATTCTTGGAAACAACATAAAATGGGAGCGATTTACTTCAGGATTGGCGTTTCAGGCAAGCTCACTGACCATTTATCCGACCATGTTGCAAACCCTGATGGTTGGACTGGCAAAAGATGAGTCGGATAAGAAAACACAAACAAACCATTCTTCCAGACAGGCTATTGCCAGAGATAAACCGATCCAGCTTCCTGAGATCAGTATTCCTTTAGACATAGATATCCAGCAATTTGATTTAAAGCAGTTCACCTTACAAGGTGACGTGCCTATTAGAGTTAATCAGTTAGGAATGTCAGCTCATATGATAGGGCAGGCAGTGGATGTTCGACAATTAGATATTGATTTGCCTGAAGCCGATGCAAGCCTGCAAGCTAAGGTGACGTTGACCGAAGATTACCCTGTTCAACTGAATGCAACGATTGCGGTAAAGCAAAGTGAATTAGCCGGGCAAAAGATTGAGCTGTCAGCCAGTGGCAGCGTAGCAGAAATGGCTTTGACGTCGGAACTTTCCGGAGTGGTAAATGCTTCGATAGAAGGTGATATTCAGCCATTGCAGCCTGAGTTACCGTTTGATGTAGCCTTAACAAAAGGAAAGCTGCAATGGCCTCTTAAAGGGAAGCCCCAATATCAAATAGACGTTTCTGCACTGCAGCTTATGGGATCACTCAAGAGTTATCGTTTGAGCTTGGCAACTAAATTGGAAGGCAGTGATATTCCTGATGTTGTATTGGATATTGAAGGGAAAGGGAACTTACAGCAAATCGATTTAGAGGCTATTCAGGTTGATACGTTGGGAGGGGAGGTTTCAGGTCAGGTAATGGTGAACTGGCAATCGCCGCTCAACTGGAGCGCAGCGTTAGGGTTGCAGAATATTCAGCCAGGTTTGCAGTGGACACAAGCTGAAGGAACTATTTCTGGTTCATTAGTGACTTCTGGTGAGCTTCTTAGTGGCGGTGGTTGGCGGATTAGGCTGCCAGTCTTAGACATTGAAGGTATCGTGCGAAACTACCCGCTCGATATTCAAGGGTCTTTTGAGGC